>Ga0123342_1005286_pt1 | contig 18895 bp, 17 predicted proteins | sample Turbeawhitnodule_FD_89960 | JGI IMG/M metagenome (GOLD analysis project Ga0123342, IMG submission 89960) | Root nodule microbial communities of legume samples collected from Mexico - Turtle bean Mexico white nodule | ecosystem: Host-associated > Plants > Roots > Nodule | place: Mexico: Nepantla...
CTCAATTGAAATCGATTTAATTGGCATGACCCAGTTTAGGGTGATAGGTATCTATTTCGATGGTTGTTGGTTTTTGTGGGATGTTGGGTTGGTGGATAAGAGTTGTTGTTCTTTTTGCCCCTTCTTATGGTTGCAGTGAGTTTTTATTGGGTTTGTTTTGAGTTTGTACGAGTTTGTTTTGAGTTTGTACGGGTTTTTTTAGTAGTAGATTTTTTTGTACGTTATCCTGCTGCTACCAATTTTTTTTTTCTTGCGGGTTAGCGGGCCAGCCCGCCCCGCGTTTTTTACCAGCGGGCCGCGGACCGACCCGCACAGCCCGCCCCACTTTGCCATCCCTATCCTTAAATAACAATATATAACGTTAACATTTATACGTCATATAATAAAATGGACTAGCCAAGGATTGTTACCACCAAAACAAACTCAAATTTGAAGAGTGCCTTAATGATATTAATCATTTTTCTACCCAACTAGTTGCCTAATACGTTGTATTATTTGATGAGTTAATTAGTTGATAAATGATTGAAATTTAAAATAATTAATGAACCAATAAAAAACGAAAGATATTGAATTTCTTAATTAATACGCTTACTCTTTTTTCTCTCTAGCACATGTTTTTTTTGTATTATTAGATTATTGACTAGACAAGTGATCTACTATATGTTACATTTTCTGTGTGAAATGAAATAACATTCTTCACTAGACTCGATTTCAAAAAAATAAAATTTTATTTTCTTTGATTATATATCCTAATGAAATTAATGGATTTGAATATCTATTTGCTATAATTAATATTAAAAAATTCCAGTCAATATTAAGAATAATGAGATACTTATATATCACTTTTAAAATCTTATTGCATTAATTAAATTAATTTCAAAATATTGTAAATTAAAAACTTAGTTAAGTATTCAACTAAAACATTATTAAATGTTTTTATATTTCTCTATGTAGAAATATTCGTATGAAATTCTAATAATTTTACCATATTCTAATTGATCCAAAGAAGCGAGAAACAAAAACTATTGATGCCAAAAAGCAGAAGTATCCAGAAAACAATAAATGATCCAAATTCAATGTATATACCCCACACCTCTTTCTGCGCTCTAAATAAAAATAATTAAATACACAATACACTACAAAATTATTCCTAACAAAATAGAATACCAAGAAAGTTACTCACATCACAAATATCCTAACTGGGTTGTCCCCTATTAAAATATGCTACGTCTTTGTGCCCAATTATATACTTCTCACATTAAACTATTCATTTTTCCTTTTCATTTTCTGAGGGCTCCCTAAATAGAATAATAGTATAATAATAATATATCACAACCCATATTTTTTATACAATTATTTTTCGTTTTTTATACAACACAATCCTCAATATTATTATTTTAATAATTTTTTATATTATTTAATTATAAATTTATCATTTATTATATATATATATTTATATCTAAATTTATCACATAAAAAATATTTGCATACAACTCTCATACTAGTAAAAGTATCATTTCTCCCCTAAATATTTCAAGGGACAACATGACTTTATTTTTTTCAATGGGAAAACCTACAAGCAAGCCCATGTTATCTTGTTCTTTTTCTTTCATTATGTTTTTTTTTTAGCAAATCCCTTTCATATTTAAAAGATGAAGCAAGCAAACAGAATCCTCTCTTTTGATCTTGGTTTCACTCATCATCAAATCACTGGTCCTCTCTTTATAGAAATCTTAGATCTGCTTTTAACACAGGGTGGTGGTGGAACCTCATCACCAAGTTTAGATTAGAGACATATAAATATACAAGAGTAGAAGAAGAAGAAGAAGAAGTAGAAGTTGGTTAGCAAGGTGGATCCAAGGCAAGGGAAGAGGTCTCTCCCTCCTGATGAGGAGAAAAAAGAAGCTTTCAACTTTCCTTTTCATCTCACACCATCTCAAAATCCAAAGGAACAAGCTTCACCATCACCCTTTTCAAACCTTATTATGAGTTCCAACCAAAACACCACCTTCTTCCCCACCCCACATGGTCAAATAACCAGTACTTCTAAATTTATTAATAGCCAGGATCCATCTCAAGCTACAACAAATCAAGGTAAACTGATTGTTACAACCTTGATTATCATCACTATCACACTATCTACTATTCTTAATTCATTTTACCATCTATGAATCAGGATCCATATCTCATGATTTTTTTCTTTCATTTTTTGGATACTCAGATATATGATCTTGTGTGAGATGGTTAGATAAAGCTTATCCAACTATTTTATTTTATAACATATTCAAAGATATTTTCACCGATAACCCGAGTGCAACTTACGTGATACTTCTTCTCTCTCAAAAGTAAAGAAGGAAAAAAAAGCATCATAAAGCTATAGTTTCTACCATATTTTGTTGTTTTCTCACCAAAAAAAAATCTTCACCTGTTACTGCATATGCACAACCTTCTCGAATCCTCGATCTGCCAATAACACGAGAGTTGAATTTGACACATTTCCATTATCTACCCTCAGTTTTATCATTATTGGCTCTCATGTACCATCTATTTAGTTTTTAGTCTAACTTTGACCATACTTGTACATCAATAAATGTTCTGCATTCAATTTCACATTGCATTTTTCCACTTTCCTTGTATCTTTTGCACACTATATGTCTTGAAAATGGACCAAACTTTAACTCACATGTGCTTGGTTTAATGATATGAAAATCAAACTTTTATGAATAAATGTTGAATGCATTTTTCTGTGAACAAAAACCTCAACTCTGATACAAGAACAACCTTGAAAAACTTATAAAATTAAATTTAAGCTTTTCTCTTTTGAAAGTTAGAGTAGAATGTTGCACACTAACTAGAAGCATTATTAATGGTTCAAATTTGAAGGTAATGCTGATATTAGGAAAAAGCACTATAGAGGAGTTAGGCAAAGACCTTGGGGGAAATGGGCAGCTGAAATAAGAGACCCTAAGAAAGCAGCAAGAGTGTGGCTTGGCACCTTTGACACAGCAGAAGCTGCAGCCATGGCTTATGATGTTGCGGCATTGAAGTTCAAAGGAAACAAAGCCAAGCTCAATTTTCCTGAACGGGTTTCTGTGCCACTACCACCACCAACCAACAACACCACTTCTTCAGCTTCTGCACAACCCTCTTCCCTCACACCACCACATCTTGGTGGCCATCATCAAACTCTACAAACTAGTGGCAGTAGTTCTCTTGTAGTGTCACCAACATCAGAAGAAGCAGAAGGGTTTCCGAGTCTGATGGAGTATGCACGGTTGCTGAAGTGTAGGGATGATGATGATTTCCAACGTGTTGCATTGGGGCTTTACCAGCACCATCCCAATGAGGAACTTCTCTATGGTTCTTCTCAGCCACCACCTGTGCCATTTTTTCTGTCTTCTTCGTCTTCTTCTGCATTTGCATCTTCAACTTCTCAGGGTGATGTTGGAGGCTATGGTTCTTCTGGATTCTATAGTCATGGAGGGACTGGTTTTGATGCAGGGAACACGAGGGGATCATAGTTTTTTTTCTCTGAATTCTGAATACTGCATGAGAGTGGAGAGTGGGGGCTAGTGCCACAATTAAGGAAGTTCAAATCACATCTCTTATTTGTTTTTTTTTTTTAAATTCCAATTAAAAAATAATGCAATGAGGTAATTAAAAACTAAATAATACTACTTTTTCTTTCTTTTTTTTTCCTCCATCCATTTTTTTTATCTCCATGTAAAGCATTTATCATCTTTTTTTTATAATTTCTTTTTGCTGTAAATAGATTAGAAAATATGATTAATTCTAGATTTTTATGTAAATTTTTTCCCTCTTAAATGGGGTTATTACAGACAGTGGAGTAAATTATTACTAATGTGGTCTAAAATTTCTTAATCAACAGGTTAATAGGAATAATTTCTCAAATAAAGTTTAGGTCAATACTGTAAGTATTTTGAGTGTTATATTTTCTAATTAAATGAAAATTTCACTATAACAATTCATGCCAATACTCAATGTCTAACTTTTATTAGATGAATATTTGGAGTGAAGCTATAACTGTAATTAAAAAAAACATGAAAAGTATAAACTATAATTAGCTATCATTAGTAAAAATCATTGAAAATAATAAGAGAGGTTACTTTTTAATAATGTAATATGTTTCTACAAGAGAAATAAGAATGAAGCTCTCTGAAATAAAGACAAGTGCTTTTCGTCTGCATTTTGGGCATGTATACACTGAATTTTTGGTTAATTGTGATTAGACTTAAGACATATTTTTACTTCAATAAAATTAGTAAATTTTGATTTTCGTATCAGTAATCTTTATTTGTAGTTTTTTATAAATTTAAAAAATATTATTTTAATATTATATGACACACTATTTAAATATTAAATTTTAGTATTATGATATAATTTTAAAGAATATTAAAAATATTGGTTATTTATTTTTCTAAAATTAAATATCAGAACTAAAATTTACTAATATTAAAACAAAATAATTATTTAACAAAAATTAAAACAAAAAATCAGATATTTTTATATTAAAATTTATGCTATACAACAAGTACCATCACATAAAAATTCAAAAGAGAAAAATAAAAGTTCACATATTTTACAAGACTAAAAGAAGTTATTTCAAATTTTATAACTAACAAATAAAAGTCAAATTTCACTAAAATCATATTTAAATTTTATTTTATCTTTTTAATCACTACTTCTAACGAAACAATTATATGTTTGATCGTTGTCTAATTTGGTCATTTCAATTTTATTCATTATATGTATATGAATTAATAATGTGTGAAAACTCTAAAATTAATTGATGGTAAATTTTGAAAGCTTGGACCCTATAATATACCTACCTTGTTGTAGTTTGAGGCCAAATAATACGACAACACAGTGCATGCGTGTGTGCTATGCAACCTCACATTTCCACATATCATGTCATGTTATTATACATCTAAAATGTCATGTTTTTTCTCAATTAAGTGAGACAAAATTCATTACTAACAAAGTTCGTCCCCACTTATATGTAAAGTTAAAGCGATAGTAACATAAGAATTTATAGGGAGGGAAATTGACATATTTGCAGCACATAAGATTTAAAATTAGTTCCTTTATACAGAAATATTATTAGTAATGACTAAAGTAGTGTTCGGGGGAAGAAGAAATAAATAAATAAAAAATGAACCATTTTCAAAACTGGGTATAATTATTTATTTTCTTTTGTGCGCAAAAACATTATTTTATATACTTTGTAATTCTAATTAGGTTGATATTTTTAATCTATATCAATAATTTGTAAGATATATTTGTTTAGTGATAATATAGATACGGATTTATTCATAAAATAGTAATTGACACGGAGATTTGAGTGTATATAATATGGGTATTCTCTTTCATTAATTATATTTTGTTTTGAATTGGGATAATTTATACCGAATTCTCTCATTTCGAAATGGACCTTACAGCATGCTCGTATCTTATTAACATTGAAATTTGAAAATGTTCGGATGTCTAATAAAGCGAAAGCAAGAAATGAATGAGGATCGGAAGGATTACACATGTGATATATGTGATGAAGAAATGACAACCAAACATGGTATAAAGATTCAGAAGAGCATCCATGCATTCATTTTAGGTCTTCAATGCCTCCTAAATATTTCGTATGTCCTCAATGTAACTTAACTTTTGATACCAAACGAGGTTTAAATGGACACAAATGAGTTCATAAACGTGGTAATATTGGTAGTAATAGTAATTCTCGTGTTTTAGATCGTGATTTTGATTTTAATCAACCACCACCTAATTATTAATTTCTTATATTAATTCATATATTTAATCTGATATGAGCATTTTGAATAAATTTTTCATCAATACTACTTATTCAATAAAATAAAAATAAAGCTTACAAATTGAAAAGTTGAGTGATATGATCATACTTCACACATAAATGCTACTTATTTAAAGATTTAAAAGTTCACTGTAAAAACAATGATAGTATACTATTTTTCCTTAACTAATTTTTTTTCCAGAGGATTTTAATGAGTAAGAATTTAACTAGGCACATCCTTAAATGAATTAAATAAAATTCATTTTTTTAACGTTACATACTCAATTCTAACATTAATAATTGGTTCAAAGTTAGTTGAATAGTATTCGTTCAAAGTTAATCATTATTTCTTAAGAGCAAATTGGCTCAAAATTTAGCTGATTACAAGTAAACTACTCAATTCAAGGTCAGTCGTAATCATTGTTAGCTCAAAATTAATCATTTTTTATTAAGTTTAAAGTTAATTGTCCACTATTGGTTCAAAGTTAACCAGTATCAATCAATTGACTCAAGGTTAGTCAATTATTATTAAACTCCTCGATTCAAAGTTAGTTTATTACACTTGGTTTCAAGATAACCAATCATTATTTAGTTGGCTAAAGGTTTTTCAATTATCATTTATTCATGATTTAATATGCCTTAATCAAAATATACTTGTGCAAACAAACTACAATGAAAGTCGAACCAACCAGTCGACTCCGCTATAGAGAATCACCACGTGGACGATCCTAGGAATGTAAAAGAGGACGGTCACCTAGATCACGAGGATCGACTAGAGATCGGTCTCGGGAACCAAGATCCTCCTGAAAAGAACATATGGTTGCTTTGGTAGATCTTGATCCTCAGTTGAATGATACTCGTATTGAGCCTAGTGAGGATCTTCACCCATTGCCCTACGTGATGAAGAACATACAACACACATAGGGACATCACTGCAGTCGGCCGACAACATGTTGGTAAGTCAGACACTTATTGAAAATGTTGACTTATTTTCCTGGACGACCTCTGATATGCCAGGGGTAAATCCAAACATTATCATACATCACCTTTCAGTGTATAAAGAGGCACGACCAGTCGCCCAGAAGAAAAGGAAGATGAGTGAAGAGAAGTGCAATGCATCACGCAAGGAAGCTGACAAGCATCTCAAAGCCAACTTCATAAAGATAGCACAGTACACCACATGGTTGGATATGTGATCATGGTCAAAAAATCTAATGGTAAGTGGAGGATGTGCACAAATTACACGACCACAACAAGGCTTGTCCGAAATATGCCTACCCTTTGCCAAACATCGACCACCAAGTTGACAGGGTGGCCGGTCATTGTATTTTGAGTTTCCTAGATGCATACTCCGGATATAACAAAATCCAGAGGCTTCCAAGGGACAAGGTGAAAACAACTTTCATGACTAACAGTGATAACTTCTACTACGAAGTCATCTCATTTGGTTTAAAGAACCCTGGTGCAATCTACCAGATACAAATGGACCAAATTTTCAAAGGAATACTCAGCCGAAACGTTGAAGTTTACATTGATGACATAGTTGTCAAATCTGATTCATGCCTATAGCACATCCAAGATCTCAAAGAAGTCTTCAAAGCTCTCAAAGATCATGGTGTGCGCCTTAACCCTGATAAGTGTGTGTTCAGAGTGGAAGGCGGAAAATTCGTAGGCTTCATTCTCACCCATCGTGGCATCAAAGCGAATCCAGAAAAGTGTAGGGCTCTCACTAAAATGAGAAGTCCTAAGAATACAAAAGAAATACAGAAGTTGATCGTTCGAATAATAGCCTTATCCAGATTTGTACCAAAACTAGGAGAAAAGACTAAGCCAATCGTCCAACTTTTGCGGAAAGCGGAAAAATTTAACTGGACAACTGAATGTGAAGAAATCTTTCTCCACTTAAAAGCATTCTTGACAGCTCCTCCGATCATACAAAAACTGGATGCCAAATGACCAATTATTGTATTTCTTGCAATATCAGAAGAAGCAATCACCACGAACTTAGTACAAAAAGTTGAAAAAGAAGAACGATCGATTTATTTCATTAGCCGAGTGTTACACGACGCAAAGGTCCGTTATCATGATTGAAAAGGTAGCCCTGACACTTATTATTACTACAAGAAGAATGCAAATGTATTTTCAAAATCACCACATTATAGTCAAGACCGACTATCCTATTATGAAGATCATAGCTAAACCTAATCTGGCTGGACGAATGATTGGATGGGCGGTTGAGTTATCTAAATTTCACATCCAATATCAACCAAGGGGAGTAATCAAGTCCCAAATCCTAAGGACTTTATGGCTAAACTCAGTCCTAAACTGATCGAGGATGAAGATCTCCAATGGATCTTACATGTGGATGGTTCATCTAACAATAAGTCGTGTAGAGCAGGAATAGTCCTTGAAGGCCCGGGCAGTATCCTCTTTGAACAATCATTGAATTTTGACTTCAAAACTTCAAACATAAGGAAAAATATGATGCCATCTTGGTCGGGCTTACTTTAGCACATGATATGGAAGCCCAACACTTAATATGTAGAAGCGACTCTCAGCAAGTAGTCGAACAGGTTAAAGGAGAATTCGAGGTGAAAGAGTCTTTACTCCAAAAGTATTATCACCTCGTTCTAAATCTTATGTCTAACTTCAAGAAGGTTCAAATTGAATACATCTTACGTGAGCATAATGACAGAGCCGACATGCTTTCAAGGTTGGCCACTACTAAAAAGAAAGGACTACATCGTTCGGTCATCTACGTAGTTCTCAAGAATCCTAATGTCACCACAGACGAGTGCGTGGTCATTATGAAAAAGAAATGTGGATGACACCCATTAGACGCTTCCTAGAAAACTATGAGTGTGGAGCACAAGAGGAGAAAACAATGAGGCAGCGAACGCGCTATTTGTCCTTGTTGGTTTTTATATGTATCGTCGAGGCTACACTCGACCTTTATTAAAATGTATCTCAACAAATCAAGTCAACTACGTCATGCACGAAATACATGAGGGTGTATGTCATAATCACTCAGGAGCACGAACTATGGTTGCCAAAAGTACTCAAGGGAAGATACTATTGGTTGACCGTCCAGGGTGACTGTGCTGAATTTAGGCGCAAATGTTTGAAGTGTCAAGAGTATGGATAGATGTCGAACCCTTGGCAGCCATTACAACACAAAATGTTCAAAATTTTGTATGGAAAAATATAATATTTCATTTTGGTGTAGCACATGTTATTATGACTGACAATGGTCGACATTTCATCAATCATAGACTTGCAGAGTTTTACGAAAAGCTCAACATCAAGCACATCACCAGTTCAGTAAAATACCCTCATTCGAAGTTGCCAATAAAGTAATTCTCAATGAATTAAAGAAAAGACTTGGCCTAGCGAAAATTAAATGGATCGAAGAACTCATTGAAGTCTTATGGGCTTATCGCTATACACGTTAGACTAATACTCAGGAAACTCCATATAGTCTGATGTACGACAATGAGGTTATGATACCAGTAAAAGTCGAGGAACCTTCTCTACAACATCAACTATTTGACATTAACATCAACCAGGAGAGCTTATTTGACGGACTCGACTTAATCAATGAATTTAGAGACAAGAGAAGAATAAGAGAACAAGCTTGCAAGATCTGAGCGGTTAGAAGATACAATTCAATGATGGAACCTCGAAGATTTCAAAAACGAGATTTGGTTTTGTAAATGCGTAACGAGGGTATGAAAAATGAAGGAAAATTTTCAAGCAACTACGAAGGACCACTTATTATTTAGAATATTTGTTAGGAAAAATTGTACCGAAAACGTGGAATGTCACGCGTCTCAAATTTTATTACAGTTAATATAATGAATAGTGTACTCTTTCCTCACTTGGTTGTTTTATCCCTAAGGAGGATTTTCGACCGAGAAGGTTTTAACGAGGCATTTTAAAATTACATGTTGATTATTTCAGTTTTTGGCAAAAGCACTACACTACCCTTTAATGGAAGAGGCCACATAAACCTAATCGGTTAAGGCAATTCGCTTAACAATTGACAACCCTTGCCGACCGCACATCTAAAAGCGCCTACGTGGTAAGGGAAAATGCCATTAAGATGTTATCCCACCATACCTAGTCGATCAATGTAGTTTGCTTAACAAATGGCAACCCTTGTCAACTGGACATGTCAACACCGACATGGTCAGGGATATTTCCTTAAAACGAGTTATATCATCATGCTCTCAAAACCCATGAATATCGAGCAAGGAAATTTTCTTAAGAATTAGCAACCCTAGTCAAACGGCAACATGATGCAATTAATAAAACACCCAACCAATTCATCAAATGTATTCAGTTGAGCCTAAAAGCTTAACACACTGTTTGTTTGAAGAAAATGTCCAGTCTATGTTAAAAAGTGAGTAAATATTAAGGTGCACGCTCAACAACAAGAGTTACATAACGCCCGAACAACATTCCAAAAAACTTAATCTTAAATTATTATTTGACTATTTGATTACAAGTTATTTAAAAAAAAAAAGGCAAGATTATTTCAACATACATTCGATTGGAATTTTGATCATTTTCAACTTTATTAAAGTTTATCTGAGCCTTCAAGTTCGACAAATATAATTCGGTCGACAATACGATATAATAATTCACACACATGGAGAAAAAATATTGCATAAATTAAATAAAAGTATTCAAATTGTTTAAGGTCCACACCCCCGACCCAAAGGTAAATTTAAGTATTTATAAAAGGTCGAACAACCCTTCCAAAAATTGTTCGACCTCCTCATTTGCCTTGGCGTCACCACCACCTTCATCTTGGCTTTCATCTTTTTCATCTCCGTCAGTCGAGACCAACTCGTCGTTGATGATGTCTTTTGTCTCATCATAGCATCATCATCAACAAGGATTCTATGGAAGAAAGCCGCTTGGAAGATCCCTTGGTTGAAACCCTCCTTTCCAATTCGAAGGAGGAACCACTGGTAGTATGTTAATTCTTCAGCAATAGCTTTAAGTTTTTCCATTACCTCCTCCTCGTCCTACACCCGCTCGGCCTCTTTGGTCTTCAACTTAGCCTCCAAAGCAAAAATTTTACCTTTGGCACGGTCACACTCAGCTTGAACTTGGTGCATCTTTTCTTCCAACGACCTTAGGCTTCTAGGGTCGCTTTCAGAGAGCTCGAGGACTCACTCAATTCAGCTTTTAATTTAGCCACCACCATGGTCGAGTTCCTCTCTAGCTTGTTGGTTAGTGTTCGGTTAACGACAAGTGCTCTGCTCATAATTTCAATTAAACCCGACACCAACTCCGTTTTCGTTGTCTGGAGTGAGTGCAACCCGAACACCCTGAGCGAGATCAAGACGTTCACCCAATATTGCGAAGGAACATAAAGAAGACCCCACTTCGAATCAAGGTTGAGGTGAGCGAGCGGGTATCTCTCGCTTCTTCGCCTTTGAAGGTCATTTGTCGCTTGATGGTGGCACCAAGTCAATCACAGGGGCGAAACATCCCGCCCCCATCAGCTCAAGGGATCCTTTTTGTCGTTTGGCCACTTGACGACGTAGTTGTTTCAATACATTGGCAGCTGTTGGAGATGGATGAAGCTTATCTCTACCTTGCATTGGTGTGTTTGATGTAGTCTTTAGCTAGTTTGCTTTGAAGGTTGCAATGTGTCTTAGATGATCCTGTATTTCGGTTTGTGTGTATTCAAGGTTGCCTTTTGCTGCATGACCCATCCTAGATTCCAAATCAAGGTAGTAAGATCAAGCACATAATGAGGTTAAATGGTTTTGGAAAAGCTTTTTAAAGTTTTCTTAAAAGGTTGATTCAGTACAAAAATAAATCTATTTTATTGAGAAACAATCGGTTTATTTCTGCTCTGTTAAAAGGGTTTTCGAAATTCTGTTAGGGCACCAAAGGTAAAGCTCAGTCTGTTATTTCAGTTAAGCTGAGCTGGCAGTTTTGTTAACATTTAACCTGTTGTTTTTAGAATCAATTTGTTGGTTTTTTAACTGCTCTGGAACTGTTTTTTGAAAAGTGGTTAGAAACTGTTCTCTATAAAATAAAATGCTCTTCTCACGTGAAGGAATGCTGGACAATCATAGTTTTAACAGAGATAAAACATTTCTTGTGTGAGAAAGAGAATTGAAAAGGTTTTGCAAAGGTTTCTCAATAGATGTGTGCTTGTTCTTAAAGAACCTTGTGCTGGATGAAGGTGTTGGTACTGTCTTGGTGTAATAGGTATAAATGTTAATCACTCTTGATAGGGTTTCTTGGAGTGCAAGGTATGCTGGAATAGTGTTTTTCAGCAGTGATTGTTAAAGTTCTTGAAGGGTTCAAGAGTTGTTGTGTATGCTGTAATTGATTGTATCTATTTTAGTGGATTCCACCTTGGAGTAAGATGAACTGGACATAGCTCTTGATGAGTGAACCAGTATAAAAACTCTCTTGTCTTTCTCTTCTCATCCCTGCACTTGTTTCTGGTTTTGCTTAATTCTGTCAAGAACGAAATCTGTTCATTTGAAATCAAATTTGTTAATTTTGGGCTTAATAAAAACTGTTCTTCTTAATCTGGGAAAGTTCTCTAATCATAAACAAAGCTTCTGAATATAAGTTTGTAATTGAATTAAGAACCAACAGGTTTCTTCATAAAAATCATGTAAAAGATTCATTGTCTATAAAGCTTTGTGTTGAATAAATTGGATTGTTCTTTTGGCTTAGTGTGTGTTCTTCAATACTGTCAAAAGTGAACCAATCTGATTTAGCTATTTTTCACTATCTGATCTTAATCCCAATCTGGTGCAGTTGTGTTTGTGTTAGACTATTTTGTAAAAATCAATCTGTTCATTCTAAAATCAATATGTTCTTTTACCCCTGATATACTGAAAACAATTTGTGGTGGCGAAAATTTTATATGTTTAATTCACTCCTCCCCTCTTGAACTTAGACATTAATAGACCCAATAGCAACGATAACATTTGTTTGCGTCATAATTTCTGCATGGCAAGAAAACATTAAACACACCATGAACATATTTTATAAAAATATGGAATTTAGGTTTCCCCTCGGAGTCATAAAAATATGGTTTGTCATCCGGTTCAACAAATATTTTAAAGTACCTCTCCTTGAAGTTTTTGTAAAAGGCAAAAAGGGGTGAAGAGAATACTACCCAGACAACTAGATAGGGTATCCAACCCACAAGGAGGGCCGACCGAGAATTGTAATAAAATAGAAAAGATTGAGGGTACGACCTCAACCTAAAGGCGTCACAAATCAGCCTAAAGGCCTGAAGAGTCACCCAAGAATTTGGATGCAGTTGTGTAAGAACGACATTAAGAATCCTAAGGACCCCTTTAGTGCACCAAACTAAATATGTTAAAGAATTACTAAAAGGCTCGAATTAGTCTATGCTAAGTCCATGAGCACTCCAATGCATCCCACAACGTCCCTTAGACTTGAGAAAGAATCAAAACTAGTAGACACAATTGATTACATATAGGTGATAGGATCTCTACTATATTTAACAACATAAAGGCCAAACATCATGTTCAGCGTATGTCTATGTGCTAGATTTCAAGCTAATCCAAAAGATGTTCACCTTAGCGTTGTAAAAAAGTATCTTCAGATACCTCAAGGAACTTCCAATCTAAGCCTCTGTTACAAAGCTCGTGAAAAATCCAACCTTCAAAGGTTATGTGATTCAAACTATGTTGGAGACAAAGTAGAATGGAAAAGCATAAATGTAAGAGGTCACTTCATCGAAGGTAATCTCGTTTCATGATATAGTAAGAAACAAACAACGATTGGTTTGTCCACATTAGAAGTATAATATGTATCAGCAACTCCCTGTTGTACACAACTATTGTGGATCAAGAATCAACTTGAGGATTACGACATTCATGAAACACAAATTCCCATTATGTGTGATAATAATGTTGCTTTAGTTTATCTAAAAATCCAATTTTGCATTCAAGGGCTAAACATATTGAAATTAAAAATCACTTCATATGTCTAAAAGGGAATTGTATATGTTCTTTGTATCTCTACTGAGAATCAACTTGTAGACATTTTCATTAAACCTCTTGTAGAAGAGAGGTGTTCGCAATTTAAAGACCTTTTGGGCATGAGTATTATTGAAGGATGATTTAATTTAATTATTTAAGACTAAATATTTTTGAGAGGATGGAGTCTTTACATGGATATCACAGACGATCCACCTCACAAAAACCGTAAATCACGCAAAGTCTTTATTTTCTTAAAAATTAGAAATTTTCTTTTCGCCAAATATCTTTTGTTTCATGAAAATATAAAGATTCTTGAAAAAATAATGTTTTCAAATATTTTCTTTCCAAAAGAACATATCTTAGCTACCCTACGACTCAACCAATATCTATATAAACAAAGTCAATCCAAGGCCATAGTATCCAAATCGAAAGCCTTAAAAACATATCTCTACAAAAGTTCAAAATCAGTTAATCCAATGAAGGAAACTCTCCCATTATTGTACCCTCTAAGTCATTTGTCCCAAACCAAGGGACCCAAAGTCAGGATGACTCCATATTTACAAACTAGGTAAAGGAAGCTCGCATATCAAATGAAAGCTCTCTTCCTAAGAGAGCTAGGCTAGGAGGCATCAAAAATAGCACTGATAAGGCTCTTAAAGCCTTGTTAAAAAATGTAGAAGAAGATATTGAAGACAATGAAGAACGATTAATCAATAAAACCCAAGAGATGATCAATAGGGAAGCCTACAATGAACGAAAACAAGCCACTCAACTCATTGTTAGGCTTGAAGAGAGAGTGAGAAAAAACAAAAAGGGAGATTTGTATACCATCCAACAGATGGAGACACGATGGAAATCTAGACTAGAGGATCTAACCCTTAGTTTTACCCATCAGATCAACCAGGCTCTTAGTGTAAAATCCTTATTCTAGACAAACCTCTCAGTCACCACACCTTCTGCAGTGATGATTTCTTTTCAATTCTCTCCTACTCTTTTTGATGAATTCAAAAAGGTGGAGAAATAAAGTTTTGTTTTTATTGAATAATGTTTTGTATCTCTTATACAATTAAATGATATAAACTTACAAAGCAAAACAATTCACTTAAAGTTTTTGTCATCATCCAAAATGGGTAGATTATTGAGACGGTTCAGTCCTATCTGAACCCTTAAGCAAAACTTTTGTATACATTTTGATGATAACAAAAATCTAAACCTAGGGAACATCTTAGACACAACAAGATGTATAGATCATATAGTAGGCGAATTCTACAAAGAACTCAATGGACAAAGATTCATATACAATGTGTTAGCCGAAGACTTGACACCATTGAGCTTAAAGATAAACGCGTCAGATGTTGTTGTCAAACACACTACGTTGCACCCAAGAAAGCATGAGTCTTACACAAACCAAGCGATGATCAAATGAACGTAGAAAACAAAGATCATGTGTTTGACGAACAAGTGACAGGGAAGTTTCCATACTTAATCTTTACACAAACATGTTTGACGAACATGTTTTGATTATGTTAAGTTATACAAATCATATTTATCAAAATGCAGTGTTTTAATTAAAATCTTACAATGTTTTCAAACAAGTTTCAACGAATATATCTTATGACTACTTTCTCCATTATATTGAAAACATTATGAGTTTAATTAATATATCTATACGAAAGATATTTTGTAAAAACAAAACTATACTTAATTGAGATTTAAATGTTTTTAAAAGGTTTTGTGGAATATATTCAAGAGAAAATATGATTGATAATGAAAGAGATTTAATTTGGATAGTTAACTTGAATATATTGATTATGTGTTTTGAATTAGTATCTATGAATGGAACATATTGAGAATTTCATTTGATATTCCATGATATTAATAAATTTTTATTCAGTGATATATTTTCTCTAAGATATTGAAAATATTAAATCACTGGTAATGACAAAGGTTTCGTAAATATGATTTAGGAACGATCAAGACGCATATGAGAACAAGGACAAGTTTCCTTATCAAGCATCCAACGAGACAAATGAAGTTATTGCAAAGCACAATTCATGAAATTCATTGATGATATTGAAGCTGCTACACATTACAAGAGCAAGAGAAACACTAAAGAGATTAATTGAGAAGAGAACAAGTGAGAACGAGCATTAAAGACGCAAGCAGAACTTTCCTAATTTGGAATCTAATATGACCAAGAGTCAGTACAATGTTCGAGAAGAGCTGATGAGTAAAGAATGAGTATGTGACCAAGTGAAAAACATAAATTACGGTATGGAGAACAAGATTGAAGGAACATCAAATAAATCATATTAATGTTCCAAAAAGAGAAATAAATTGAGAAAACCTGTGACACAACAAACAAAGCAAATATTTTCGTACTTAATGTCCATGATAAATACATTGAAAGCATTTATGACAAAGATGTGATTAAAGATTCAAGTCACAGGTTTTAAAGGGTTAACATTCACATCAGAATATCATAAAGGAAACAATTTAAATAGTTTCAAATACTTAAAGACGCGAAGAATATTATAAAAGTAGAAGTTGCCATAGTTAGCGTGTGAAAAAAATATGAAGATGAACAATGAACAATGCAAAAATTAAAGCATACCCTTATATCACATCATTGATGGAGTAACGTTCACAAATGGACAAAAAGAGAAACAAATTGAGTCACATTCAATGTACAAGCCGTTAAAGAATTAATCCATATCAAGGATTTTCATATCCAACATTTAACGATGATCGAAGGGCACAGTTTAGACTTCTGGCAGTGAGTAGAGTAAAATTTCCTGATCAGAATTTTGAGAGTAAGTTAGTTTTACTCCTTTTACCTTTGAGTTAGTTTTAGTTGTATGATGTGTTTGCATGTGGTACCTGACACTTTAGAATAAGTCTTTGTTAGTTCAGAGTCCTAATGAGATGTTTGGATCATTGATCAAGACTCTATGGTGTACGTTAGGTTATCCGTGTTTTCTTTAGGAGATGGAGCTCTTTGTGAGTACACCTACTTCTAATCAAGTAAGGGAAGCTAGTTTTACTTTTCAATAAAACCCTAAGTTAGAAAATATGGATGTGAAGGTGACATGGTCACAAGCTTCAAAATTTATCTTGTAAGGTTTGTTGTTTAGTAAAATAGATGTTGATTGATTTATTTGATTTTTAAAGTATAGAAATAGTAGATTTTCGCGATTTGGTAAATTATAGGTTTATTGAGTAAATCTTGTTTAGAGATCATGTATGTGTGTGTGTGTGCGCGCGCGTGTGCGGGTGCGTGTGTGGGCGTGCGTGCGTGCGTGTGTGCGTGTGTGTGTGCGTGTGCGTGCGTGTGCGTGGGCGTGCGTGCGTGTGTTGAGAGAGGAGTTCAATGATAGTACAAGTCAAATTTTGAGCAAGGTATTATAGTGAATCTTATATGTTTTGAAAGAATACAATTTTGAAAACTGAGTTTGAGTGAAGTGGAGTCAAAAATTGGTTTGCTCTCAGATATTCTAACTCAAGTAAAAATAGTATTAGAATTGAACCTCGACCACTTTTCGGCCTAATTTTCCCTCAAGTAACAATTTTTGCTCAACAGAGACCATTTTCACTCAAGTTAGATTATTTTGACACAAGCTAAAAATAATTAAATAAAACTTAAACTTTGAAATTTGATAATAGTTACTATTTTAATTAAATCTTATGGAATTTTTTTATTTATATGTATTTGAAACAATTATTTTACGTGTGAATATGTTTTTTTATAATATCTTTGAATTGTTTAAAAATCTAATTTTCTATGTGATTGAATGAGATGAAATATAAATTATGTGCAATTATGATCGAGACATAATATTTTCAGGAAAGGAAATATTATGTTTATATTGTTGGGATGTGCATTGATTAGGGATTCGTCTTGAAAGAGACATTTTGACTCTACTGATATATTGGAATCATATGGATGAAGTTATTCAAGTGGTGAGAGTTGAAGGAGGTTTATATGACTTTGTGTCTAATTTGAAAAATAATCTAATTCGGCAGGTTATATGAATTAACCCTGTCAAATGAGGCAATTTGAAATTGATATACTTATGTGCATGGCTATGTGGATTTCACAGCGGGGTAGTATGTCAGGTGTAGATCTCTGAGTCTAAGTCAATGTATGAATCTTCCGGAAGTAGAGTCAAGTATATATGTGTGTTCGTCAATGGAGTTCTGACATAAGAAATATTAATTATTCATTACTTATAGAAACTTGACTGCATTGTTAAAATGTAATGTATGGAAAGTGATGACTTACATGTTTGTGATTGAAATTTACGGTTATATTGGAAGTTTTGAAACACTAGCTTACCCTACTTTTTGTTTTGTGTTTATTTAAAAATATGTGATGAATATGTGTTACACGGAAGCCGATAATGATGTAGTGGTAAAACTCCATATTGAGCACATGAAGTTTTCAATATTTATTTTGTTATTTTATTTTTAATATATGTATATATTTTAAATTCCCTATAAAGAGGGATATATTTTGTAATACTTTATGGATAATATGTATATATGTATATATGTATATGTTTAATTGGATAATTGTCAGCATAACATATTATTTGTAGGTACATTTGGCTCTAGAAGGGGGGTTGAATAAAGCATGAACCTCTTCGGGTAACTCAAGTATTCTTCACCTCTTTAGGTACACAAGTATTATACATCTCTCCAGGTAATCATAATCTCCTCCTAAGATTAAAACCTCAACAAGTGAGAAAAACACTCTTGACAAGAGAGCAAACAATGAAAACTCACATTTAGTCTCTTACATATTATTTGGATATCTTCTTTAATATGTTCTTCTCGAACGTTTATACTGGCCCGTTTATCTATCGGACACTGAAAAAAGAAACATCATGTTTTGCATCTTTGATGCTCGTTGTCACTTGTTCTTTCTTCAACTTAATCTTTTTTTAGATACTATTTGATGTGATTCCACTAGCCATATAGAGAAAGGTTCTTGACCTTCTTAGGAATCACCTTGAGTTGGACATTATAGAGGCACTTTTCTTAGAGTTGGATCATTTGTTCTAAGACAAGAACTCAC
>Ga0123342_1005287_pt1 | contig 18891 bp, 10 predicted proteins | sample Turbeawhitnodule_FD_89960 | JGI IMG/M metagenome (GOLD analysis project Ga0123342, IMG submission 89960) | Root nodule microbial communities of legume samples collected from Mexico - Turtle bean Mexico white nodule | ecosystem: Host-associated > Plants > Roots > Nodule | place: Mexico: Nepantla...
CCACCGTGGAGAAGAAAGAGAGGTTGGAGTAGCGAACCGTGCACTCGTCGTACCATATGACGGCTTGTTTGGCCAGAGAGCACTCCGAGCGGAGACTTCGCGTTGCGTTCAACACGCACTGGTGACAAAGCGTAGAGGGCACGTCTCCCCTGCACATGAACAGTCCGTACACCCTGTCGGACGAGGATGTTCCGACAGTGTTATTGGAGAATTCTGTGGAGGCGTTGGAAGATAGGGAAGTGAGGAGGGTGCCGAGGTTTAGTTGGTAGGCACTGTTGGCGGTGGTGTTGCCGCCTGAACAGCTACGATACAGGTAGACGGGGTCGGAGTTCTGGTCTTGTGCTTTGCATGTGTTCAAGTGAAGGAAGCTGAGAATGAACAACAGCAGCATAAGCTTTAGGGAAGCCATGGATACGTGTTTAACCATCCCAGCACTCATCTTCTTTCTCGTCCTATTTACCATTTATTTCACTCACATCATTTTGCTCATATTCTGTCACTTTCTTTTGTACCATGTTTCTTACAGCGTGTGCAAACAAGTATTAAAAACGTAAAAGTGAAATTCATATTATCCATGAATTAGAAATTTGGATGTTAATGATACATGAAGCATGGCAAGTCAATAAAGCAAGTCAAGCAAAGATATTATTTTTCTGATTTAGTGTGAATGTGAGATAAGGAAGAAAGGTCCAACACGTTTGATGGAAAATATGAATTATGGTTGTCGAAAATAAATGAGCGATGACCCAAAGTCTCTGCGAGGATGCGTTGGTGTGGGGACTGCGATGAAAGGAACACTTGTTCATACACAAGTCAAGAAGTTGATAAACAGAATACTGTTGTTAAGCATCAGAAGATGAAACATGACATGACAAGTAGACCAAATTTCCCGTGTTGTTGGGTTAAATACAAAAGTGAGAAATCAGCGAGGTAAAATATCAGAAAATACAATCTCATTATCTGAAGGATTGGTTGTTGTAGATGGATCGAGATGAAGCACCTTACTCAAAGCAAAAGCGGGTTGTTTTGGTTGGGGAAGACCCATTGACTCACTTCCCAGGAGAAGCATCACAGTTGACATGGTGGGCCTATGTTCTGGATTTTCCTGCACGCAAAGAAGTCCAATGTGAATGCATCTTTCAACTTCAGTTGCAGGGCATGTTTCCAACACCACTGAATCCACAAACTCCAATGCTTTTCCTTCATTCCACACTCGCCATGCCTGCAAACAAAACAGAATTACATGTTTGTTCCAACCATTAATGTAAGTTACCACGAAAGTGTTTCACTTACATATGCCAGCAGTGTCGGGGCAAGTTCAGTTTGGTAAAAACCATTGCTTCTTTTTCCGCTGATGATTTCAAGCAAGACAACGCCAAAGCTGAACACATCGGATTTCACACTGAACAATCCTTCCATTGCATACTCTGGAGCCATATATCCACTGTTTTGTACATCAACATCGCGTTTGGGTTCATAGTTCAGTTCATGGAAAACAATCTTCAATCAAATATAGATTTTGTGCATTTTTTTTTCTTTTTAATGCTATGATTTTGGAAATAGCAAAAGAGGGGGTGATTCAATTAAGTTTCTAAAATATTAGTACAAATACAACAAATATAGATATGAAATTGACATACTATGTTCCCACCACTCTTTTGGTGTTTGCAGCATTCTGGTTCTGAGAAAATATTCTGGCCATTCCAAAATCTGATATTTTGGCCAATAGTTCGTGATCTAACAAGACATTGTTGGGCTTTAAGTCTCTGTGAATGATCTTAAGGCGTGACTCCTCGTGGAGATAAAGTAGTCCTCTGGCTATGCCATTGATAATACCATTGTACGTCTTCCAATCAAGTTTTGAACGTTTTTCTGGATCTTAATAGTAAAGAACATGAGTCAGTCAAATGTTTCTTACTGTAACACAAAACCAATCAGCCACACATGTAGCAGGTGTATGAATCTAAACATGAGCAAAAGAACAAACCAAAGATAAGTTGATCAAGGCTTTTGTTAGACATGAATTCATATATGAGTAACTTTTCTTCTCCCTCCATGGCACAACCTAACAGCCTCACCAAATTCTTGTGTTGAAGTTTGGCAATCAACACAACTTCATTTTTAAATTCCTCTATGCCTTGCCAAGATTTCCTCGATAATCTCTTAACTGCTATTTCATTACCATCTGGCAGAACACCCTGCAATTTTGATTCCAAAACCAAACACAATGAGAGGACTATCAACCATGCATGCCCTACAAATGAAAAATGATACTCTTACAACCTTATAATTTTTTATGTTGTAATGTGATTGTATAGAAAAAGTGGTTTTCAATGTATTATAAAACAGAGTTTTTAGTGGTTTATATATGTGACCTTGTAGACTGCACCAAACCCTCCTTGTCCCAGCTTATTTGTATCAGAAAAGTCATCAGTAGCAACCCTAATGGAAGCTAAAGTCATGAACAACACTTCTTCGGAACTAATCAAGTCACCTTCTCGTGTGAGTGCTACATGCTTAGGTGTAGTCAGCTCTTCTAATAACGTTCTTTCACTAATTTCTTCATCTGTTACAATTCACAAGTAAAAACGAAGCAATGAGTGTTGAAGCTGATTCTTAAATGGTTTTGTGATAGTTAACAAAGGCCGTTTCTTCCTGCACCCTAACAAATGTCTTCCTGCACCCATCATTTTAAAGGAATACTGTTTTACCCCTTTTAAAAATGACTTTCGGATTGCTTTTTTCTAAAATATTTTTCAGAAACACAATTTATTAATTTTGAATTTATCAATCTGGAAAAAAAAAATGTTCTGGAAAGATATTTTGGAATGATTTTTTGTCTTTTTGATTTCTTGTTCTGAAAACACTCTTTGCTTACGGAATTTCTATTCCGAAACAATGTTTGCTTACAGAACATCTATTTTAGAATGAACGATTTTGTTTTATATATAATAATTTATGTGATGACAAATAATTGTTGTTACTTGAGATGTTAACATAACTGAGATATCAAGTAGTATAATGAAACCTAACATAAAAACTTTTTATAAAAAAAAATAAATAAAAAATCTATTATGGAATAAACCAAAAACTCTGAAAAGGTAATTTCGATATTTTAAAAAATTGTAGGGTGTAGGAAGAAACTCCTAACAAATTACACTTAGAAGGTACCTTTGTCTTTATTTGTCTTTCCTCGTAAGCATGCAATGCCCAACCCAGTAACAAGTGCTAATAAAAAAATCGACCCAAATATAATCAGCACAAACATCCAGGACTTCCATTTCCTTCCTTGTAAATTGAAAAAAAGTCCTTGTCAGTGCCTTTTTCACTGGATAGATGAAATCACACGATGCAACAATCTTCACCAATTATAAGTAACTTAAATTTTAATCTTGAAAAAACTTATTAGTTTTCACTTTCATAATTTTTTTTTGAATAATTCATGTCATTACTCAGCAATAACACAAGATGCATCTTATTATATATATATACTAATAACTATTTGATATGACATTTTTTTACAGTACTATTTGATGTATCATTTGCGATTATATGCTATTGATCACATATCTAAATCTGTTTGAATAAGAAGAAATCATGTTTCCTAAGAACTCCAAAGAACGGTCACAAAATAAAAGTGAAATAAGTATGAGAGAATATATAGAACATTATGTGACAAACAACTTGATGCTTTGCTCATTTGTGAAGAAGTTTTTAACTATAAATGTCACATCACCATTGATAATAACCATTTCTATTTGTTTTTATAATTTATAAGAATCAAAGCTAAAAAAACGAAAGAAATAATCTATGTTATTTTTTTTAAAATTATCCTCTATCAGATATGAATAAACAAATAGGAATAGAAGAAATATATTAAGATTGAACATGAATAAGAATTAATCGAGATGATTTTGCAAGTGCATACAGAAGTAAGCAAAGCAATGAAACTGAATACTAGAATTGAACAATTTTCTGTGCAGTGAGCACAAGTTCTTTTTGAGAGATTCAAGAACCATACCTGTGGAAGTTGGGTAAACCAAGAGATATGCAGAAGAAGCATTGAAGAACTGAGACAATTGGAACCTGATATTGCAAGTACGACTAAGAATAATCCCACCTTCTCTGTGGGAGCAGCATGTAGTGATTTCTGTGAAGGCAGAACTCAAACAACTACTGCAGCCTTCGAGGGACATGTCCCTCGTACATTGGACCAACCCATAAATTGTCTTCTTCCCAGGATACTCAATTTCACCAGCCGCAAACATGTTCCTGACAGGATTGAAAGCAGCCTCGGATGAGAGATTGTTCATTAGAAAAGTCAAGTATTCCCTGAATCGAACAGGATCAGAGACATTCTTCTCCTCATCGTTCTGCTTCGGATACTTTCCAGTATAAGCCACCACATCAAAGCTCTGAAAGGAGTAGCGCACTTGGCAAAGGTTGAACCATATCATTGCATTTTCACTCCTGCAACTGTTCATTATCTCTTGGCTTGCTTTCTCAATGCATTCTCTGCAAACTGTGGAGTTGGTGATGTCCCCTCTGCACAGCGATTGTCCATACACCCTGTTTGGCTCTTGTCCTCTAGACGTGGTGTAGAAACCAGCCGTTGAAGCGTTGGTGGAGGAAAGCAACCCCAGAACAAGGTTGAGGTTGTCATGGAATGAACTGTTGAGGTTGTACAGTGGGAATTCACTGGAACTAGGACAGTAAATATCAAGAGGGTCTTCTCCAGAAACCCGATTGGGAGACGAGGTAAGTAGAAATACGATGAACAAAAGCAGAGCTGAAGGTGTGTGTTTGAGCATGGTCATGGATCACCTTTTGCACAAAAGACAACACACACAAACATGTTAACAGCAGGTTGATTAAGATTGATGAAGATTCAGCTCTCCCAAAAGGGTTAGAATTTTGGTTGTCGAAATGGGAAATGAATGGAAGTAATGATGAGCAATTAAGGCTATTGATAATAATACAATAATGATGGTTTTATGAAATGAAGTGGGAGATCATTCAAATGTTTAAAAATCTGATTATTATTGGGAGACTTTCTCTTTCGTTCAAATTGATTTCCTCTTATATGATTGTTTTTTTTATTCAAATTTGTGTTTTAAACTTATGATTTACCTAAATTCGATTTAGCGTGTTGATTATTGGTTTTGGAATCTCTTATTTTAAAATATTTTGGATGAGTAGTTTGATTAGGATTTTATTCACTGATTATTTTAGTAAATTTATAAGGATTTGATCACTTCTAAAATATTCATATTTATTTAATTTTTATTGTTGATAATATAAACTGGATTACAAGTAAATGGTATTAATTGTTATTTTTTTCATCCTCTTGATGTCATGCTTATTCTTCATTACTTGTGCTAGTTTTTCTGTATATTTTTTTCTTCTCTAATTAATTAATTTAATAAAATAGTCAACAATTTATATTTTATGCTTAGGTTTCAGTCTCACTCAAGGGACGGCATAATCCATCGTTAAGAACATTTCTTAACCTTTGCCTGGAAGTCCATTTTAATGATATATTAAAATTGAAATTGCTATTTATTTTAATGACAGTATGAATCTGCTAGTTAGCACCACTACTTAAAATAATTGAGCCTACTTAAAAAAACAATTATATATTTTTTAATATTTATACTTATTTTATTCATACTAGAGCATAATCATACGTTACTATTACTATCTTACTAATGATGTCTTTAAAACGAGTTCTCACGGATTTCGAAGTTCAAATTCAATTTATGGTTGTTCCTACACATGTTTAACTTAAATTTAGAATAGTAATGATATTTGTTAACAAATATCTTTCCACGAATAAATTCAACTTTCTAGGAATACCATTTTTGTCATTTTGGGAGGCTATTGTTTGAAAAGTTTGGGTAAAACGTTTTCCAAATCATAAAGTTTTATGTTTCTTATTAGAAGTTAAAAACTTATTATTTCTCAATACCTTCAAAGCATAAACAATATTTTTTGAGAAGTATAATAACACTCTCCAATATATAATAGTCAACATGCAATATCAGTTAGCTTCGATTTTATGATCACTAAGCAAAGTATAGTACAACTTGAAGATATACCATAGTTGATTCATACTATTGTAATTATTGTAATGAAATATTTTCTTATATTGATTTTTTTCTCTAAATTTTAATGAGACACATTATTTAATAAAATATCTTTTTGGATATTTTTTATAAGTCTTTTAAAAGTAAGTGATTATCATAGTAATCCGAAGTCATTTGAAAATAAGTTATCACATTGAATTACATTAGTATGAACTCGTTTAAAAATAAGCGACCATCATTTAATCCAAAGTTGTTTGAAAATAAATAACATCGAATCATAATACGAAAACGACCATCAAAATAATCTCAAGTTGTTTGAAAATAAATGACTATCACATAAGATCAAAGTAGTACAAAAAGGCTTACAAGTAGTTTGAAAATAAACAACCATCTCATATGCTGAATATTTTAAAACACTCGTGATGAAGTAATTTGATAGATATTTAAACACTTATTTGCTAAATATGATTGCGAATTGAAAAGTCATGCTAAAATATAAGACAATCCAAACATTTCAAACACATCACATTAAACAATAAGACTCACATATCATGTTTTAGGACAACGTGATAAAAAAAATAGAAAAAACATTAGTCAAAAAAATTTCAAATGGGTAAAAAACTCATCATTAATACTAAAAATATCTCATTGATGCACATTAAAAAAAATATAGTATTATACATATCATATTTACTAATAACTCAAACCCACGAGGAAACAACCTCAAAATATGGTTGTGAAAATATAACATCAAAACTAGTTTTTTAAAGTTCAATACTAAAACTCATCACATGCATCTCATTCATAATGTAAAATCAAATCAAATCAGTTCTACGTATAATATATATATATATATATATATATATATATATATATAATTATAATTATAATTAATTTAATAACAAATATTCAATTATCAATCATATTTTTAGAACATTTTTACTAAAACTAGTGTATGATAAATACCTACTCAATTATCTTTTTTACTTTTATAATTATATTTGGTACAAATTCTTACTAATTTAAACATTTGAGAATCTTTTCTAAACAAAATTTCGGTTAAACTTCATCAACAACTCGAAAATAAATCATTAAAAATATAAACTAGACTTTTTAAAGATACTACTTTTTCCATCTAGGAAAGAGATTTTCCTTAACAAGTATTATATTTTATAAGAAAACATTTTAGTTTTGAATCTTGAGTTAATGGATAGCAAAAGTCAATTTTTTTTAATAATCGGAGTTGGAGAAATTTGCAGAACTTGTAGTTATCCATTGTGGAATTTTTGTTTAAAAACCTCCACACTCTGACGTATCTCCTCTGAATTAGCACGATATTAATACGTTTGTAAAATCTCAACATGGCATTATTCCAAACAATGTTTATGGCATGCTATCCTGTAATTTCACAAAGAACTAATAATTTCAAATTGGGGTGATAAGCACAAAATAAATAAAAAATAATTAACTTTTATGACTAACAGTATAATAACACTTTTATTTTTTTAAGAAACCATAATAATAATAATAACACTTCTTACTGGTTTTTATTTCTTTCTATCTCTCCCTTTATTATATCTCATCATCAGTATATTTTCAATTAATTGTTTCTGTTTTATCTACATTTTAGGTTTGTTTATCCCTCAACTTCCGCTACAAGAAAATAATTCAATAATAACTAAATTTGAAAACAAAAATAATTACTCACATTCACTAAATTAGATATTATTTTAGAAATTAAAAAATTATTGATATCTAAAGTTGTTTTTACTATTAATAAAAATTTATAAAATAGTTTCTAAATTAGTATCTAAATTAGCTACCAATGTTTTAACTACTAATATTATTTTAAATTCTAAATGAACCTATAAAAGATTAATAGAGACTAATTTAAAATGTAAAGTGATTAGTAAGTAAAATTTTAATAACTAATGGTTAAATATCAATTTAAAAATTATTTATAATTTTTTATTAATATTAAAAAATTACTTTTAAATACTAATAATTAGTTTAATTAATAAAATGAAAAATAACAACTAATTATTTTATTCATTAAAATTGATTTTTATTTAGTAATTTTATAGGGTTAATGTTTTCCTCCAAACTATACATAATTATTAGAAAAGTATGTCTTGTGAATAATTAGGTTCACTATATTCACATATAAAAAATAGGAATTAACATATTATATTATATTATATATATATATATATATATATATGTGTGTGTGTTACATTACATGTAAAAAGCTCCTAAAAGTATGGAACTTAAATTGGTGATCTTGATCCATAGTCCATTAGTAGAGTGAACAGAAGAAGGAGGTTTTACTGGGGCAATATATCTGACATGGTTAAGAAATTGAGTGAGCATTCCTGGGAATCTGGGTCATTAGAATTGAATCTTCCTACAGAGAAAGGTGGTTTTTCTGGATGGGCAAGTGTAGCTGTTTCATTCTTCAGCATCATCACAACAGAAGACATGGTTGGCCTATCATATGCATCCTCTTGAACACATAGCAGTCCAATCTGCATGTATCTCAGAAACTCATCTCCAGGGCATGAATCACACAGCAATGGATCTGTTAGTTCTATCACCTTTCCCTCATTCCACACACTCCACGCCTGCAATGCAAATTCACAACAAAATGATTCATATTAATTCTCACACATATTTAGTAACAAGTTCAGAATCTCACACAGTCACATACATATGATAGAAGGCTAGGAGTGGCTTTAGAGTGATAACAACCCGCGTTACGTTTCCCTGTAATGATCTCAAGCAATAGCACACCAAACCCAAACACATCAGATTTTATGGAATATAGTCCCTCCATTGCATACTCTGGAGCCATGTACCCACTGCAATTTCCAAATTCAACTGTTGTTAAGCAAGTGATTATACATATAGAAGAAATGTTGATGCTGAAAAAAGTTTCTTACTATGTGCCAACTATTGTAGCAGTGTTAGCTTCACCTTCATTTCCTGAAAATATCCTTGCCATTCCAAAGTCTGAGATCTTTGCGTTCATGTCATGGTCCAACAACACATTACTTGCTTTTAGGTCTCTATGAATCACTTTCAGTCGAGAATCTTCGTGAAGATAAAGTATCCCCCTTGCTATTCCATTTATGATATTCAGGCGTTTGCTCCAATCTAGTCGTGCACGTTGCTTTGGATCTATCCATGTTCCAACCATCCAATCAAAATGTAAATATGCAGTAAAATGAATGCTACAATACAATCAACCATTTTCTATTTTGTGGTTTGCATTCTGAAGTATGTTTGTATATCAGGTGTTTATGTATGAGAATTAAGACATTATTGAAGTATTGTATAAGGATTGGAATACTCGTAAAATATCTTATTTTATTTTATTTACTTTTTACTTATAAGAAAAAAAGTCTACTATTTTGCTTTGCTTCTCCTTGGAAAGAGGGAACAAAATATACTTACCAAAGAGTACGACATCAAGACTACCATTGGGTAAAAACTCATACACAAGAAGCTTCTCCTCTCCATCTACACAAAATCCAAGAAGCTTTACAAGATTTTTGTGTTGAAGTTTCATTATCAGAAGAACCTCGTTTATGAATTCCTCTGAGCCTTGTTCTGAGCAAGCTGACAACCTCTTCACTGCTACTTCTTGGCCATCACAAAGTTTCCCCTAACAAAAAACATAAAAAGATCTGTCTGAATTTTTCTATGATAGATTTAATATTCAAGCTTGAAGGAATGAACATTGTATAACCTTGAATTCTATTTACCTTGTAAACAGGGCCAAATCCCCCTTGTCCAAGCTTATTCAAATCAGAAAAGTTATTGGTAGCCACTCGAAGAGATCTAAGACTGATCTTATGATTGTCTATTTCATTCTTACCTAAAGACAATAACCAAATGAGTTATGAGATGAAAACTCATTTGTGTGTTGTTTTTTGCTTATAAAAAAAGAAAACAATTTACAAGCTCAACATACTTTCGTATTACAACTTACCATGTCGATGTCTTTTATTCCTGACAAGGTACAATCCGAAAATGAAAAATACCATGATCAAGCCTACCACAACTGTAATTCCTGCAATCATCCATATTTTGCTTGATTTATCTGCATAAAGAATCAATCCAATGCTGATTTAATTTGTTGTAGTTTATAATAGAGCAATGATACACTGACAGTCACATTTTTTATACAATTATGTTATATTTAAACTCATCACATAAAAAATTGTATATAACTTTCAGAATTGTCAAAACATCATTTCTTAATATGCTCAAGATCAATGTTAAAACTAAAGAGTGACTTGAATTGCTTACTTTTGCTTTCTTTTTTGGCAGTTGAAGAATCTGTTGGTCCTGTTGCACCATCATAGAAGGCATAAAGTTCATACCTTAAATAACAGCTACGGCTCAGAACTCTTCCCCCGATGGAGGCATAGCAACAACTTGGTATATCTCCAATGGCACTTTGTAGGCACCTACTACAATCATCTGCAGTTAAATCTCTGGTGCACTGGACTAAGGCAAATATTGTTTCCTCTTCAAAGGGAACATCCCCAGTAGCATACATGTTAGCAGAAACATCAAAAGATGCTACCTTAGTAAGATTCCTCAGTGTCTCATTCACAGCAGACTCAAACTTCTCTGTCTCTGAAGTATTCTGTACATTGTCCAAGCCAATGTTCCCCGTGACATTTAACATACCCAGGAAATTGTTGTTGGAATAACGCAACTGACATGACTCTTCCCACACAACTGCTTCTTTTGTTTGAGGACACAGTTTGAGAATTTCCTCTGTTACTGTGGTGATGCATTTCTGACAAGATTCATTCGAAATATAATCAAGGCACATGAAGAGGCCATAAACTCTGTCAGGGGAAACCCCATAAGAAGTATTATAGAATTTGGAGTCTGAAGCATTGGAGGATAAAGATGAAAGCAGGTTGTTCAAATTGTTTTCAAAGGAAGTGCCGTTTCCATAGCTGCCGCTTGAAGAACAAATTTTATACGGAGGATCGCCAAATACAACATCCGAAAATAAAGCAAAAGTGCAAAGAAGCAGCAATTGAATGGATTTGGAATGCATTGGAGATCGAATGAGTTCTTCCCTTCTCATTGCCGATGATAATTTAGAAGTTCTTCTGTGCAGTTAAAGAGGTTACAATTTCTCAGAAGCTCCCAAGAAGGTGATTTATTCAAACTCATTCAAGTCAAAATAACTAACGAACGATGTCACAAACCTATGAGGTTCAGACATTTCTTTAAATGTGTCTGCATCGAATATACGCATCGAAATACTACACTTGTAATACATGTATAATACGTATTTAACTTAAAAAATATTTATTAAATTTAACATAATTTTAATATAATTTAAATTTAATTTATATAATATATAGATTTGTGTTTTTATTCTACCTTATATCAATTATACCTATCTTCATATTCTTTTTATTCCGTATTATACTCACAAGTTTGGAATTCAACCAAATTATAATTTACAATTCCAGAAAACGCTTCTGCTTGTACGTTGGATTGCAGTATTTGTGTTTGAATATTGTTCTACGTCAGCAAGAAAATTAAGATATTCAGAGTTGACGAAATGAAACCTCAACAACTTTTGTTTTGACCTATGTATAAGATTCAATCAATTTGTCAGATAATGACGCTAATACAAAATTAAATAATACGTATTTCCTTTGTTTCTTCCCTGTCAGTATATTATATACATAAATTACGAGAAAAAAAAAGAACATCTTTCCTCATGCAGCTTCTTGTATATATTTTGCATTATTATTGTTGTAACCTTTTTCTATCTTATTTTTAAAGGCGAAGGCCAATCAAGTAATTTAATTTCATAATAAAAAATAAAGATAATTAAGTTACCAAAGAGAATTTCTCAAACTTTATACAAAGCTTAGTAACTTATCTCTTCCAATTCTAACTTCTGCTAAAATAATATATTTTTGGCAAATTCTCTACGCACCTCTGTATATTCTTCCTACACCTTCACCTTTATACATTCTTCTTACACATACCATAACTTTCTAAGTATATGTTAAGATTTTTCGTTTTTTTTTTTATTAAATTGTAAAATTCGTAATACCTTCTTATTAAAATATATTTTAGATTATACAATTTAAAAGATATTTTTAAATATAAAAATACCTTTAAATTTGTACAATTTATAATATATTTAAAATTATATTTCAGATAATACACTTTGGAAGGTATAAAAATATGTGTAGAATTCATAATACATATTATTATGATAAAGAGTGTTAGGGATGGTAAAGGTGTGAATAGTAAAAATAACATTTTCTATAAAATATATTTTTTAAGGAGTAAATGGTTTTTTCATCTAACCTATGAAGTGCAGAAGAAGCTACGGAGGTGTGGACTGTTTTTTCCTGCACCTCCATATCTTCTTCTGCCAGCATCATACACAATATGAAAATACACTTTTATCCTTCTTGTGTCACCCCCATACAATAGTTTTCGGATTATTTAATCCGGAAACTCATTTGAAAAAAAACTTCTGGATTACATAATCTAGAAGCTAAATAAGACTTCCAGATTATGTAATTCGAAAAGTGATCATGCATATGAAAATAGACTTCCGGATTATGTAATCTGGAAGCTAATTACAAGTTTGTAAAGTGACTTCCGAATTATGTAATCCAGAATATTATAAAGGGTATTTTTGAAATTTCGAAAATTTATGGAGGTGGGAGAAGAAAGTATGGAGGTGCAGGAAGGAACAGTCGGAGGTGTGAAGAAGCTAGGCAATTGCTTCCTGCACTATATCACTGCACCCGATCTTAGCGGAAAAGACAAAACTGTCCTTAAAAAAAATTTCCGAAATATGTGTTCCGGATATTTTTTTTCGGAACGAAATTTTATATTACGGATTTTTTTATCCAGAATGGATTTTTTATTTTTGTTTCCAGATTTTTATTTCCAAAACACAATTATTTCTTTTCTGGATTTTTTTTTTCGGAATGTATTATTTTTCAATTCCGGATTTTTTTATCCGAAATAGAATTTTAATTTTGGTTTCCGGATTTTTATTTCCGAAACTCAATAATTACTTCCGGATTTATTTTTCCAGAATATATTATTTTCAATTCCGGATTTTTATTTCCGGAATTAAGGGCATTTTTGGAAATTAAAAAAATATGTTGGGTGCAGGTTAAAAATGATTGGGTGTAGGGAGCATTTGCCAAGAAGCTATAGAGGTATAGTGGCCCACTGAATCCCAAATTGGATCACCCGTATATTTGAAGCCCCAAATTGGTCGGAGCTCCGATCCACTTCGTAACGAACACTTTTCTGGTTGTTGTTTCGTACCAGACCAAGTGATTCGTGCGATGACTATGGCTGGAAGGAGATTACTCGCCTTTGCATGTTCCTCTTCAACCCCCTTTTCTCAAACTCAATCAAAATCTAAACTTCCACTGTATTTTCGCTCCTCCTCGTCATTTCTCCGCTTTTTCTGCTTCTCCAGGTGAATGATCATTCCGTATATTTCTTAATATGTCTTCTGTTTCATCTTTTCGATAATTGATTCTATTTTACCTTGTCTTGTGTTTCAAGATCAGAGGATGCTACTTTTAGTGATAAATTTCATAAGTGGAATAATGGTGGTGGCACTTTCCACGAGTCAGCTTGTATTGACTCCACAGCACTTGTAGAGGTTGGCGCTGTAGTTCATTCAGAATCTGTTGTTGGTCCAAATGTTTGTATAGGTTCTGGAACTATTGTTGGGCCTTCTGTTACCATTGCTCATTCAACAAAGATTGGGTACGCGTTCCTTTCTCTGTGTCACAAACCTATGCAACTTTGACCCAACAGTATCATTGTTTGATAATCGTGTCGTTTTCGCTTTAAACTCTTTATTAGCTTGGTTGCTTCTCTTAAGTATTGCTTTTAGCCTTTAATTTGTAATAGACTCGGATGCTTGTTTAGCTATTACTTGGTAGGTTTGCACTCTGCACTGGAAGCATATGTTTGTATGGTGTTATAGAAGGTAGAAGCTGAGTGTGAAAAGTACCAATATGATGCTACTATATAGGTTTGAGGTATAAAGTATAAACTGCTTTCATTGTTTTCTGACTTGTAATATCATGATTTGAAATAATTGGTTAAGGTTATATGCTTATAACTTAAATTGGAGGATGTTCTCTTCCTTCATCGAGGCTTATGTGCGTGTGCTTACGTGTTATCACTTGTTTATATGGATTTTTAAATCGCACTTATGTTAGTCATATCTGATGCAAAATAATTTGTATTTGTAATGTTGATGTGGTTTTGATCCTTCTATACTTTTCCAGGTATAATGTCGCACTTAGTAATTGCTGTATTGGTGATTCATGTGTAATCCACAATGGCGTCAGCATTGGTCAAGATGGTAAAGCTGGATTCTTAGTCTCCTTGTCTGTGCACTTGAAGAAAGAATAACAGTCCTAGTACGAACCATGCCGCATTGCAAGAAACAATTATAATATATGTAGTTCAGAGATATTTTACCTTTTTCCCCGGATGATGCTTAGTTTTGAATAGCTGATACATGCATATTTTAAGTAAACTAATTTAATGTGGGACATTTCTTTCGTAAGATCAGTTTATATGTGATGATATTGATGTATTTGACATGTAGGATTTGGATTTTATGTGAATGATGAGGGTAATATGATAAAAAAGCCTCAGGTTGGTTGCATGTCTATCTTATTGCAAATTGATTTTAAATTCTGTATGCTGACTAGTGTTTTCTAAAACTATATTCTTCCATATTTAGCATTTACCTTGCTTAGTTTGACCTAGACGTATTAATTAATTTGATTTTTTGTTGCTAAATCTGTCAGACATTGAATGTAATAATAGGGAACAATGTCGAAATTGGTTCAAATACATGCATTGACAGAGGCAGGTTAGTGATTTAACGATTTTATTTTTTGCTTAATCATGTGTAAATGTGTTCTGGTTTTTTTACTTGCTTTATTTCAAATTTTACCCACTCTTTGTTTATGCAGCTGGAGAGATACAGTTATTGGAGACAATTCAAAGATAGATAATTTAGTTCAGGTTAGCATTTAGGTTTTTCATAATTATTAACTGAACGAACTAGAATTTCTCTTTTGTTTTGATTGGTTCTGCAGATTGGCCATAATGTAGTAATTGGGACGAATTGTTTGCTTTGTGGACAAGTTGGGATTGCAGGTTCAGCAACGTATGTTATCTTCATTCATTTGTGGTTAAATTAATTTTGTATTGGAATTACATTTCTAGATGAGGCTTTTGAATTTATTCTGAGTTGCAAATCTGGTACTCTGGTGTGTTCAGCATAGGAGATTATGTGACTATGGGAGGAAGGGTAGCAGTGCGAGATCATGTATCCATCGTATCAAAGGTATGTATTTGTTTCCTGATCTTACTAGGCTAACCTCTCAGCCTCGGTGCATTGAGGATAGCTAGTGATTAGTTATTAGTGAATGAATACATGGACATCAACTAGATAGGTTTAGGAAAGTGGTAGAGTAAAAGTCTTCAAAGACAATGGGAATAGATACAATTCAAGTTGGTTATCTGAACTTTTATATCCTGTTCTTTCATCTGAGTATTCTATGAGGAGCATAATTTGCAACTTCATGGTACTCACTGCTCAGTGCAACCTGTAATTCTTTGATTCTTTGCTTTCCTAAGCCTCCATTTGGTAGCGCTGATGTGAGAAGGGGAAAGGAAAGGAGTGGAAATCGGGTGGTTGGGTTGGAGTGATGTTTGAAAGAAAGAGGACAAAGAAGGGGATGGTTCCCATTGCCACCTTTCCCCATGAATGAAAGTTGGCCACCCAGACTAACATAATCGATTATTTTTTTAATTCTTTTGTTTTTGTTATTATAAGAATAATAAGAAGAAGAAATAATTAAAAATAATAGTATAAGTAATACATAATAAATAATCCATAAAATTAATCGTAGATAAAATTATTTTTCTTTCCACTCATTTATTTTCAACCAAATAATGTTTTGTTCTACTCGTTTCGTTTCTATCTCTCTCTTTTTCATTCCTTTTATTTTTTTCTTCCATACAAAGGGATGATAAATATATATTAATCAACTATTTGACTGCAATAAATATAAATTCAGTTGCTGTTGTACTGTTTTTACTTTTGGGAAATTGGGAGCTCAGGGTTTAGTAGAAATATCTGATTACACAGCATTTGCAGGTTCGGCTTGCTGCAGCAAGTTTTGTCACCAAGGACATCAAAGAGCCTGGGGACTACGGTGGCTTTCCAGCTGTAATGATTTAATACGCATTACTGAAGTTTACAATATGGTATGCATATTTCTTGTTCGGTATATATACAAATTACCTCTTTTGCTACCTTACAGGTCTCAATTCACCAATGGCGTAGACAAGTTGCCAGTAGATGTCAAACTCGGGTGAGGAGTCCTTAAAGTCAGAAAATGATATTTTGATATGTAGTTGGTGGAGTTTGAATACTCTCCTCAGGAAGAACTTTTGGTGCTGTGATTTCTGATAGATTATTGTTCACTTGGAGAACTGAAAGATTACTTAAAATAAATACAGAAACCAATATGTAGTTTCATTCAACACACCATTACATGAATACATATTACAAGAGATTTAAAAATGTACAGGTACCTAATTCTTTGTTTTCTGCCCAGTATACTACAGATACTATGATCTAGAGAAAACCTTACTTCTACTGAACCACATCAATCCCAAACCCATCATCAGATACTAAACTTGTTCTTGTTTCTGCTTACACCCGCGGTGGAAGCAGGAATCTTGTAGGTGTTGTAGAATCAATGCCAAATTTTGGACCTTCCTAGTTTGTTGGAATTGCGGTGAAGTGGGTACTTTTTATTCTTACCTGAGAGCTTTCCGTTTGATTCAATTGGTAGAATACCTTTGAGGTGTAACCCGTGGAACTGGCTCTTTATTCCCCATGTCTTGTATCGATATCTTGTCATCAAAGCCACTTTTAACTCTGTGGTTGCATTTGAGATAGCATTCATGAGAGGCTTCATTGGTCGAGGTTTGGCATTAACAGTGTTAGATACATCCTTTGTGTTGCTACCTTCTTGATGGAAAGCACCTATAGTTGTCTGCCCCACCTCATCCTCTTGCTCCCCATATAAGAAACTTAATACTGTGTCATCATAGTAAATGCTTGAGTCCTTGTTGGAGTTTTCGACTTCAAGACTGTAAGAGATGGTACCATTTCCATTTGAATTGGAGGGCTGCTCCACCGAGATGGACACAATGGAGTAGGAGGGACTCTTGGGTCGTAAGGCCAGCCATAGGCACAGAACAACAAGGCCTAACAGGCCTATCACTTTTAAAAGCCATATGTAGAAACTCTGGTATTTACACTTCCTTGAGAAAAATGTCTGCATGTTAATTTTCATCAGAGAGTGGTGAATGGTGCAGCAGGTTCTTGTCGTTAAAGAATGTCAAAGGGTTGGCATGTTCTGCTGAAGTATGAATGAGGGAAGAATATATGCATTTCTTTAGGCATGAGCAACACGTCCCAGGGAGAAATTGCAAGCTTCAGATGCTCCAACCTTCATATAGAAAGAATATTATGTTGTTCTGAACACCCTTTATCTACTGAATGTGTCCGAATCAAAAGAGAGGAATATAGTTTTGTGTGTTCTGTGTGGATTATAGTTTTTTCACTAGTTCCAATTACTGTTATCGGCACGCAAAGTATGATATAATACTTGGAAAATGAATGTTCTGAGAACCCTTGTATACAACTTTTTTTTTTATGACTTTTGATGTGACGTGTTTATATATAAATATATATAATAAAAAGTAAATCTGTAATTAAATAATATAAAAAAATATTAAAATAATAATATTAAAAGTTGGTTGTATAAAAATTTGAATTGTGAATATATCATTACTCATACTACTACAATATTGAATCATGTGTAATAGTAAAAGATAAAATATAGGTAATCAATTATGAAAAATAACTTTTTAACATGTAATAACATAATAATAGTAATGATATTTATATTTTATTCACAATTAGCACATTTTTCACGTATTAATAGGAATTTTCTTCTCACTTACTTTTACGAAACTACACAATTCCTATTTTACAAGAAAAATATTCATCTTGATGCTCTTAAGATGTTGAACAGTGTTAATCGTGATTTTATATGATAAATGATTTATATTGTGCATAAAAAGTTGTATTTTTATTTATTATTTATTATTTTCACTTCTATTTCTAAGTTATTTATGTTTTAACAAATGAATTGTTACGGGGAAGTAAATATAATGTCATTCTTGTATCTATATATCTATACTTATATATAAAGGGGATTCCCTCTTTAACTGCTCTCAAATTTTTTCCTATTTTATCCTTAGATTAATATTTGATTTTATTTCACTATTTTGGTTATTGAGTCATTTCTATTTTTAAAAATATTTGAAATAGATTATCGGTTTTGAATTGAAAGATATGATTTATTTTGAAATTATGAGAGAGAAACAAATATTAGGAAACGTGAGTAATGGCCAAAGTAGTGGCAACAATTTTGAAATGTAACATCTTCTTTTTAACTTCTTTCATACATATTTTAACTCTCCACTTCTTAGATTAACCTCCACGATTCCCCTTTAACTATTAACTCCTTATTTTAAGTACTTAATAGTGCTCCCCCTTTAACTCCTTATTTTAAGTCACTAACACCCAACCTTCTCAGAAGAAATTATTACTTTTACTTTTGGAGAATAAGAAGAAGGCGAAAGAAAGAGAAGTGTTCTTCTA
>Ga0123342_1005288_pt1 | contig 18880 bp, 14 predicted proteins | sample Turbeawhitnodule_FD_89960 | JGI IMG/M metagenome (GOLD analysis project Ga0123342, IMG submission 89960) | Root nodule microbial communities of legume samples collected from Mexico - Turtle bean Mexico white nodule | ecosystem: Host-associated > Plants > Roots > Nodule | place: Mexico: Nepantla...
CATGGCAACTTAATAGAATTGATTTTTATACAACTGCTCAAGCTAACTCATTTGCTTTGTTTGATGACTCCCATAGATGGACATTTGATCCAGGAGGACGAGCATAGTTGTCCAAGCAAGAGGCTGTTATCCGGGATCAACCCTATGGATATGAGGATAGATTTTCTCAAGAAGGAGGAGATGATGGACACCATCCAGCCACATACATCCCCTTACTAATGACGAGGAGGAAGCCTTGGATTTGAAGACAAATCCTTTTCAAAAGGGAGGGGATGATGAAAGAGGCCTCGACACCAATCCATTGAAAGGCCACTAAAATGTCAAATTAAGGCAACCACTAGAGTTATGGTCAAAGAGGGGTCAAGAGGACGCATTCTACATGTCATAAACTCTAGTGTAGAATAGTTTTTACATTTTTTTGACAAAAGTAACATAGTTTAATTCTTTTGTATTTTTGTTGAAACATGCAAAGTGGTATCTAAAATGCTAACCTAATTTTAATTAGAGTTTCCTACTCCTAATTAAACTTAGGTCCAACCCACATTTAGCCTAAGTGGAGCGTAAGGTTCTAGAACTCCTAGCACATGGAAGAATTCTAGAACCTACCTCACATGTGTTGAATTTAGGAGCCACCTTTCCATGTGCTAACATTTGAATTTCCCTCCAATTCTCTTTTCATTTTTAGCCCACTCTTGCTAAATATAGAGGAGTTTGGGTCATGTAAATTCAAGATTAATACATGAGTGAATTGCTGCCAAAATTGTGCCAATATCACTCTTTGCCCAAAACCTCCTACGTTAGGCTTTTAATCTTCACAAATTCGCCCTTTCCAAGTAGAGTTGGCCTCACCACTCTCAAATCCTACTTCTCATGCACCTTCAAGGTCACCACCACTCTTAGGAGGACCTGGTTCCATCTCCAATCTGTGAAGCTTCCGCAATTCATCAACAAAACCGAAAATAGGAAGGCACAAATCCATCACTTATGCTACATCATTTCCTTCTGATGCAGGCCAATAGACTAGGAATATGAGTAAGACTAAGTCTATGAAAATATGAATCCTAAAACATCGGAAGGAATTTGACTAACTTTTCCTTTCACTTAACAAGTTTTGTTTTGTTCCTTATGCTGCATCATTTCCTTCTAATGCATGCCAATAGACTAGGAAAAAAAACTGAGTACGACTAAGTCTATGAAAATATGAATCCTAAAACATCGGAAGGAATTTGACTAACTTTTCCTTTCACTGTGATTTTTTTATCTCTCGACTTTCCCAACATATAAATAATCTAAAAATGATTATGATTATAGTGAATTATATGTATAACAAATTATTAAAATACTTTAGTTTTTATAACTATATTATATTTTAGACTAAAGAATAAAAATTTAAATATAAAGTGGACATGCCAGAGTGGTTATCGGGCACATGCCATACCGGCTTTAACTATCAATTACTCATCTACTATAGTATTCCATGCTCGACATTTTGTGAGCCTCAACATTTTAGCTTCAAAGCCTTTGCTTATAAATCACTATGGTTACTCCACATATATCTCTTCTTCAATAACACAATTCAGAAAGGTTGATTTGATATCTAATTTTTGTGTTATGAGAGTTCTTAAAGATCTAATAGTATTTATAAAAGCAATTGAGTCAAATGTTACATTACAGTGAGTTACAAGTTGTTGCGAGTATCACTTATCAAACAAGCTTATCTCATTCTTTTGTATGATGTTATCACAATTGAACCTTTTTCTTCTAAATCCATTTAAGTATATTTACATATTTTCCATGCTCATTATGTTCATTATGTTTTCAACTCTTTTAGTCTAAAAGATCACATCAGATGCAAATTTTGCAAGTAATTTGAATCACTTGAATAACATATTCTCTTGTTTACTTTAACAAGTGATTAAATGTAGTTCTTGCATCTGACTAATATCCTCAAACTCAAATTTAGAAAATCTCATATAAATATCTTTTGATAAAAATATATTTTGAAAATACTCTCACAAAAACTCTTCTTAGGTTAGTGTAGATAATAATAATAATAATAATAATAATAATAATAATAATAATAATAATAATAATAATAATAATAATAATAATAATATTATTATTATTATTATTATTATTATGTAATGTAAAAGAGATAAAGAGAAAAGAACATCATATAATAATTTCTACTGGTTCGTTTATCACAATGATTGCATTTTGTTATCGACCAACCAATCAAGTTCAACTAGGTAGACTAATGTTACAAACTAGACTAGAGTATTCTTTGGTCTCTTAGAGAAATTTGCAAAAACAATAAATGTAAAGAAACAGATTATCAGAAAAATAAAAAATTGAAATTGAAAATAACTAGAATTGTATAAAAGGACTAAACAAAAAAATTTAAAAATTGGAATTGAAAACTAATGTTAATAAAATATTAGAATTAAAATAAAAGAAAATGAAATTGCAATAACGAAACGAAAAATAGAGCATGTATAAGACGGTTCAAATTAAACTACACTATATTAATAAAACAATGTGTGAATGTATAAGAAAATTAAAAATTGGAATGGAATAAGCCTATAAAAACATGAACAAATCAAGTGTTATCCACAATGTTTTTAGAATCATGTCTCCTCTCTCTTGTCCATGTTCTTATGGATGGAAGGCTTTATAAAGGTTATGGAAGAAGGTAGTCGTTAAGAGACCATTTGTAATAGTTAAGCCGCTCCGACTTCTATACATGTTTACTCTACTATCTTCTCCATCAAAATATCTCGAATTTTATATAATTTTAATAAATTTTAACCAATAAAAAATCTATATTAATTTGTATTTGACCCCTGGTTAAAATCAACCATAAACAACTAACCACATAATTATTTGATCTCCAGAATACCCTATTAATTATTGCATATGAAGACTTACCAAAGAATTTTTCTAAGTCTTCCCTTGCTCACACCTATGGGTGGTCATGGATTGGATTTTGAAAAATCCAATCCAAATTCAAATATTTGGAATAGATTTTAAATTCATATCTATATTTTTTATAAAACTAATTTGGATTTTTACATGATCCATATCCAAATATTTGGATTGGATTTTAAATCCAAATCCATATTTTTTTATAAAACCAATTTGGATTTTTATAAATCCAAATCCATATTTTTATAAAAAGAATTAATTGAATTTTAAAACTAAATTTATATTTTCTAAAAAAACTAACAATATTAATATAAAAATATGTAAAAAAATTAATATCATATAAATATTAAAAAAATATAATAAAATAATAATTTAATAATACTAAAAATTAAAATTACAGATAATCAATATTCAGTGATACAGAAAAAGTAATTATATACAATTACAAACTATACATAAAATTGATGATTTTTTTTATGTTATTGTTAAAGTAATGAGTGTAAAAAATCAACCATTGAATTTATATTTTACTTAGAATATCCTTTAAATGTAAATATATTTTTTGATAAATTTTTTTGTATATTACTGTTTGCATATGGTCCCTCTCAAGTGTATATACATGAAAACAACTGAAAATCTATACCGTATTTAAGTGAAGAAAAAAAAATTGTTTGTGAAAAAAAAAGTAAAAAATCCAGATATTTGAATCAGATTTATAATCCAAATCCATATTTTTTATAAAAATAATTTGAAAATTCAAATCCAAATTAGATTTTATATCTAAATCCATATTTTTATAAAAAAAATAAGGTAAATTGTATTTTAAATAAAAATCCAATGTATTTTTTTAAAATTAACATAATATTAATATATTAATATAATAACATGTAAAATAGTTGAATATTATAAATATTAAGAAAATATAATAAAATTATAATTTAATAATACTAAAAAACTTAAACATAACATAATATATATATTCTTAACATTAAAATAGACCTACCTATAATACTTGAAATTTGAAAATATTATATTAATTTATTATGTATAAAATATTGGAGCAAATAAAATTATAAAATAAATGTATAAGACTTGGTTGTTTAATGAGTGTGTGTGTGACAGAGCAAATAAAATTACAAAAAATTAGTAAGAGGTGCCGCTGGATAGAGGTGCGGAGAGAGAGGGAACCAAAAATGAGAAAAAGTATAAAAAAAAGTGGTTTGGGTAGAGGTATGGAGTGAAAGTCTTCTTTCAAAAATTTGGATTAGAAATTTGGATTTTCTAATTTCTAAAATCCATATAAACAAAATAGATATCTGATATGAAAATATAATAAAAATGTGGATCAAATTAAAAACTGGATTTAGATAAACCGATTTTTAATGGATTAAAACAGTGTAAAAGTGGAACAGTTTCAGAAAACCAGATTTTTTGCCCAGCCCTACTCACACCATAGAATCGCCAACCTCTCTATTCAAATGAACCTCATTAATCATATTAAGAAGTTCTCTTTCTTGTGTACTCTCCAAGTCAAACCTATTTCTTCTCCATTTAAGATTTATGATTTAGGTTTCCATCATGTTCCTTCCCATATACCTAGTTCCCAGGACTTTGTGCACTTTGTGGCCCTCATATAAAGAGATTGAGAATAGTCTTGGGAAAAAATTCTTAAAACATTTACTTGCTATCAATCTATCCTCTCATAATCTATTTTTATCTCCTTTACCAATTTTCCAATAGCTATTATTATTATTATTATTATTATACCAGTCTACAGTTTCACGCTCACCACCGACCTTGTCTAAATCTTTCCACCACAAAGATTGAAACTTTGGTTGTGGGCTTGAAAGTTCTAACTACATTTAGACACTATAGTTTCTTTCCACATCCCTTTTTTTTCATTCCCTATATGCCATTGATTAATCTGATGCACCGACGGAATGAATCAAGTATGTTGAACTAAATAGTAAAGAGAGTAATTTGGTTGTGTAAAACTACATATATGGCATTAAGAAATTGAAAATAACATTATTAAAAAAGGTTATGTAGTGAATCTTACGTTTACTTCTGGCTGCAACACCTGCTTAATGATGTTCAAGTTGTCATTCTCCGAAACTGAGTTTAGTGCTTTCCAAACACGAATATTTGTGGTCAGGTTCAACAGAAATACAGCATATAATTTCTGATATTTGTTGCTCATAAATTCATTAAAATCCATTTCCATTGGTTTGGATGACAGTATTGATATTTCATCAGTGTATTTGAATATTTTGGGCCACACACATAAGCAATATGGTAGAATCTTCCGGCTCTATTCAAGTCATCAATTCTTTTAGGTTTAATATCTGTTAAAGCAAATGGATCTTCTACTTCATCAGACTTATTGTTCAACCTTATCAGATATAAGGGGTACTTGGTTGATCCAACAACCCTATCAACAATGATGATTTCACATAAACGAGCACGGGACAAAGATCAGAGTGTCTTTCCTCGATCAATGGAGAGATAAAGGAGTTCAAGTAACTAGATACTGATCTAAATGTCTCTGGTATTTTTTGTATCTACGAAAATTAGTTTAATTTGCACATTACTTAAAAATTTCCTCTTACCAAAAAAATAGATTTGAAAGCTGAATTGAAGATGGGTGGTTATATCAAGATGAAGTGGTGGAACATCATCACATATATCAAACATGAGTCAAATCAAATATTTTCATATACTTAGTCATACTTTCTTTTCCTAGTATATTGCCATGCATCCGAAGAAAAAGATGCAGAACAAAACAAATACTTTGTCAAACGAATCAGAAATTTAACCAGTCTCTGGTGCCAACTTGCAGGATCATTGTCGCTGGCTGAAGAATTATAACCAATATTGTTTTCAGCTGCATCACTGACATTGATGTTCCAGCACATATAACTCATCCTGCTGCTAAGCTATACCAATCATCTTCTTGGAGGAAATCTGAACAATGAAACAAAATATAGAATTAAAAGAGAGAGACGTTCAAATTTGTCAGCAGATGAGATTGACTTTAGTTCTTGTTGGTATATCTATAAAGAGAGTTAAGGATGATGTTGACTGTTAAATATACTGACTGTTTCAGATTATTGTAGGATCAGGTAGGTAATGTAATGAGAAAGGTTAAATTTCATGTAATGAATGAAACTTGGGAAATATTACGTGTGATTTGTACCTGAATTAGACAGAGGGTTCAGCAGCAGTGTGATAAGATGAGGATGATGAGTGAAAGTCGCATAGAGAGGGTGGTCGGCTTCTTTCACTAGCCTGATGCAACAGGTTCATAAGAGCTTGAAATTGCTCCTGAGTAAAACCCACAACTGTAACAGGAACTGTAGTCTGAAACATTGGTCCCCTATCAGTATTAACAGAAGAAGCATTATGCAAATGGTGGAGGTTGCTTTTATGACAGTGAGTGCAATGGTTGTTTCCTCTACCTCCATTGCCTCTCCCTGTTGCAGATCTGTTAGACTGATCTGCATTGCTAACAAAGGACTCAGAAACTGAGCTTACACCATCAGTGGCTGATTGCTGATTTTGGGAAAGAAATAAAACCACTTCATGAATGGGAGGAAGAGGGTTTAAGTTGAGAATGCGATGTATAAGATGTGTAAACCTCTCATTTAAACCCATGAGAAAAAGAAAAACACAATCTTGATCTCTATATATCTTAGAGGTGCGAATAGCATCACATGTGCCAGGTGTTAAGCACTGACAGTTCATAATAGCAGGCCTTAAAGATTCCATGTCTTCCCATAACATCATGAACATTATAAAGTATTGCTGTAGCGACAAAGATCCTTGCTTGGCTTGAAAGATCTGTTCTTGCAGGTGAAAGATTTTGGTGATGTCTGATTGAGAAAATCTATCATGAAGATTTTTCCAAACCTCTGAGGCGCTGTCAAAAGACATAATGGTTTGTCGAATGGGCTCGATGGTTGAGTACTGAATCCATCCAAGAACCTTCTTATTGCATCTCTGCCACAGTCCATTTACAGGGTCTTCTTGGAATGAAGGGCAAAGAGTTCCATCTATAACACCCCACATGTTCTTGGAGAGAAGAGTTTGCTTCATTTTCCTTGCCCAGGTATGGTAGTCCTTCTCACCCTGCAGAAGAGGAGACACCATCGCCCGTGAAGGAGAATCTCTGTAAAAAAAATTAATTTCATTTACGGGATTCTGGCTAGCCATTGCTGCTTTCTCACTGGACCAGAGGAAGGAAGAGGCCAATGCCGCCACAATCTAAGTTATTTGTTACACTTCACACTAACTGAAAAATAACTGAAATTTAAATAATTTCTAAATTAAATTAGTATCTTAACTACATGTTAAAATTTAAATAATTGATATTTAAAATTTTATAACTAATTAAATATTAATTTAAAAATTATTTATTGTACTGGTTATTAAATTAAATGAGAATGTCACGTGACTAATCGATTCATGATGACGAGTCATAGGTTGACCAAGTCAGTAAGGTTAATCCAACAATTAAGAGTTATTTAACACAACCTTATAGATAAAACAACTGCTCACCAACTAAAGTCCATTAAGGTAATATAAATAACACAAATTCTAAGAATCAGGTACGTCATTATCTACAATACTTTGACAACCGATTGTTGACACCCTAACTGACTATTGACTTGAGCGTTGGAGTACCTTCTGTAGGTACCATCCCAGTGAGACCAGACGACCGAAAGGAGGAAGGCAAAGCAAGCTTAGAGTGACAGCGACCGACGGAAGGAGTAGAAGAACAATTGTTCTCTAGACTCCAACACTAAAAACATTAATCAATAAAAAAAATTAAATATTAACAATTTTTTTATTCTAAAATAATATATAATTTATTCAATATAATAATTTGTTATTTTTTATTTAATAATTTTAGTAAAAAAAATAATCCTTTTTGAAAAAGTGGTTGACATTGACATTAGCCTTGGGAGTGCACTTATCCAAGGCCAAGGAGAAATGGCCGTTGGCCGAGAATAACTTTGTTTAGGGTTTCTATTATATCATATCATTGATCATTTTTTTTTATAGACTTACTTATATGTTTTTATTTGTGTAGACTTTTTTTTATTTAAATTCACTTCCTTTTGTTTTACTATTCTTTAATGCTTTCATTTTCTTAATCAGGTATATCAAAACCATTGATTTTGTCACTATGATGCAATCATGTAGTTTAATAACTAGTATATTAATTTAATTAATATATTATTAACTTATTAAATTTATACGAGGGTTCTATATTCATTTATATAAATTAATATTTAGTTATTAAACTAGACAATTTAATGTGATTAAATAAATTATTAATTTAAAAATATTATATTATTTACTAATATTAAAAGTATAATTGGTATAAAAGAATGATCTTCGTTGATAAATTTGTTAGAAATCATAAAAAATTGTTATATATAATATTAATATATTTTTACTTTCTGATTAATTTATTAGAATGATAATAATAAATTTTGTTATGATTTCTTAAATATTGATATTCTTTAAGAAACAAAACATATTATGATTTTTTTATTAACTTATCAGTAACCTAAAATAAAAAATATTGATATAAATTTATTATGATTTTCTTATTTATTTATGAGTAATAAAAAATAACAAATCATGTTAATCTTTTAGAAACAATTATATTGTGATTTTCTAGTTTGTTAGCAACAGAAAATAATAAATATTGTAAATTAATTAAATTAACTATTAAAGTTTTAACTACTAATATTTTAGATCTACTAATATTTTTGATGATAAATGACTAATAGAAAATAATTTAAAAAATACTAAAAAAAATTATTAAACATAAATTTTAAATTAGTCTCTATTAATTTTTTAGACTAATTTAAAATCTAAAATATTAATAACTTAAATCCTTAATAATTAAATACTAATTTAAAAATTATTTTATAAATTTTTATTAATAATAAATATCATTTTAGATATCAATAAATTTTTAGTCTTTACAATAATATTTAATAATTATTAGTTAGTAACTAAAATTTTAATAGTTAATATTATATTAAATTTAAAAATAATTTTATAAATTTTTATAAATAGTTAAAACTATTTTAAATATTAATAATTTTTTTATGTTTAAAATGCATATAAGTTAGTGAATACAATAATTAATTATTTTTATATATAAAACTATTTTTAAATTTTTCGTAATCAACGTTGTTGGAAAATGAAAATGAAAGATTAGATTAAATTTAAATTCCATGGTCTAATAGGTGCATTTGTCTTTCTTGAGCATTTGATCTTTGAATTTCTTAAGTGATATTTTAGTTTTGTCAAATCCAAATCCAATAACAAGATTTCTTAAATGATTACGCATCACAACTTTTTGTCTTCAAAAATCCTTTTACTTACCATTCCCAAGGCCACAATTATGAGCATAAGCCAAACCACAACAAAAAAAAAAAATATTTTGACAAAAATATAATTAAAATAATAATTTATTAGTATATAGAGTTTATGTATTTTATTGAATGGTGGTAAATTATCACCTGTTTGTTTAACGAAATTTCTGAATAAATAACTTAATACAAATTTTCTAACTCTAAATAAATATAAAATAAACTTTGTTAAAATCATTTTTTTCTTATTTTCTTATAATGCACTCTATATAAAAATCATTTTTTACTTTTATGAATAGAAAAAAAATGCTTATTTCAGAAGAATATTTTAAAAAGAATTTTATTTTTACGCACTAATGGTATCACTCCATATACCAACACTGTTTACAAAATTAGTATCTTATTAATAGTTTTTTAATTTTTTTTTGTTGTTTTGAGTTTAACTTGTATTTGTCTCTACCTCTTCCTCTTCCGTTAGTTTTTGCTTATTTGTTAATTTGTAAATGTTGTTTTGTAAGAATAAAGAATTGCATTTATATTTTTACACTACTAAAACATTTACTATTCCACTTTTTTTTTTCAATTTAACAAAATAATTCGTACATAAGAATATACTTATTAAACTAGTATGGATGTAATATTGAGCTTTGTATAAAAAAAATAAAAATAAAATAAAAACAAAAAGGATGGAAGATTTTTATTTTCAGTTTTTTTATCGTTAATGTTTATTCTTACACTTCCACATCTCATTCACTAGGTGGGATATGTTTCCACCTTATTCAATATCTAACTCAATTTCACCTTATTTTTATTTACTTGCATTTAACAAACAATTTAGAAAGATAAATAAATAAAAAAACTGTTACAAAACTCAATAAAGTAATCATTAATCTCTCACCCACGCTTCTAGGTTATGTTATTATTTTATTTAGTATTAGTTTTTTGCTATCACTTCAATTTCCAATCCTTTTAATAATAAAATATTATGTTTTTATAATAAAAATAGTATAAATAAAATAAGAATATATTTGATTGTTGTGAAAGTACATGCTACTTAAGACAATGAACCTATCATTGTTCATTTAAAGTATACATAATTACACTGAAATTCAATAATAAATACACCATTTATATGTTTATAAGAAAAATCATTTGAAGGAGCTTTTCCCATCCTTTTTTATTTGCTTCTCTCTGATCTCTTCCCTTCACATTCCACCAACTTCTGAAGGTCATGGAAGGACTTGAAGCTGAAATGTTTATTTTATCAGTATTTGACTCTTTCTTTGGAAAGTGAGAATTGCTACATATATTCATTAATACAACATCTAATTTTTTTTCTTTATTTTTTTAATATATATTAGATGATAAAAATATCTCATATAATAATTACTTTTTCAATTTTTAGTTGTAACTATCTTATCAGTTATAATTCTTATTATTCATTATAACGGTTCTCAGTTGTAACTGTTCTATCAATATTAATTATTTTTTATTTTTTATCTTTTTATGTGCTATATAAATATAACAAATGTGTAACAATTTTTTATTAACAAAATATATCATTTTTTTTTCCTTTTCTCTTCTTTCTTTGTATGAAATATATAAAACTAATATGGTATCAGAGTCATTTCAAGTTTATCATAGCGATTATTTGTTGAGCTTATCAGGTCACGCGTTATCGAATCGTTATCGGACCACCTATAATATATAGTCTAACCCAAGTTGGTAAACTCGACGTAACTGGTGTGTTGGAGATCTCACAATATGAGATTGAGTTAAGTTTAAAATTCACTTCTTAATAAGTTATGTACTTATAACTAATTAGATGGTTAGAACAGAAAATTCAAAATATAAATATTATATGAGATCATTTTTATCGTCTAATCAACGTAACTAATTTATATTTGTAATAATATTTTTTACTCGTTTTCATAATAACCAATTCAAATTAACCAAGATACAACAGATGGTGAATTTTGAAAACAATATCCTCACACTATTCTATATAATAAAGATGAAAAGAATGGTTGACTTTAAGTCAACTGCAGGATAATTACATGGCAGAACATAAAAGAGCTCACAACTTAGTACTGTGTAACAAAATAAACAATTAGAGAACCAACAATGTTCTGTGTTGAAAATTTTGTTAAACAACTATGGAATATTATCTCACTCACTTCTAATTAAAATGAGATAAAATCACAAGAATATATTTTGTAGAAAACCTTTTATCATTAATTCAAATTTATTTAAAAATATAAAAAATATTAAAACCGAAAACATTACGAATCTCACTTAAATTTTACCCATATTTATATATTTTTCAATGAATTTTAACCAATAAAAATCTATATTCAATTGTATTAATTACAAGCATCACTATTATTCAAAGTTATAGATAGCTAAACAATTAAGTGGTCGATTTATAGCTTAATGATGTCTTCCGAGAACACCACTATATTTAATATCAAAAGTTTGTAAATATTAATAGAAAACCTAAAATATTTAGTCCAAATTATGATATTATGATACGAAATACAAAATACCATGATACATCGATTGCATTCTTACAAAATTCCTTTTATTTCCGTGAACGGTTTGAATTTCAAGTAAAAATAGTTTGGTTAATTATAATATGGTTATACATAACTGTGTCATTAATTAACAAAAACTGATCTAAACAAATATCATATAAATGATTCTTTTGTAATTAACGGCAGACATACGTATATATTTATGAACTAAATAGTAAAAAGAGTATAACTACTGTAGTAAATGGTCAAAATATTAAAATCAAATACTTAATTCAAAACATAGATGTCTGAAAGTTATGTCTGCTACACATCAAAGATTGAATGATAATGACAATGTCATTAACTGTGCCTCAAATTTAACATCTTGTCTTTCTGAAGCCACGCCAAAAACCAGAAACTCCATACCTCAACGCCTTGGTTTTCGGATACTGTCACATTAAGAAAAGAGAAAAGGTTTTAGAAGCCATTCCAAACTCAAGTTATTTGACATACTATGAAATTGAGTTGTTGTGGATTTAAAAAATGTTTAATATAAACATGAAATTTTTTGAAGTTATAGGGACTCACTTGGATTTTTTGAAAGGGATTTCTCCGAGTCTCAGTTTCTTAAACCGTGAATCGGTTTCTTCTAGCAGATCAAGCTCAAATGATGCCATGTCAATAGCTCGAGACAGTCTCTTGTCATCATCAGCATTATGGAAACAATCTCTTTTCTTAGCATCAAGAACAAGATCTTTCCATATGGAATCACTGCTGACTAAAGTAGCTGCATTTCCTACTATCCAAAGACAATATCTGCATTAAAAAAACACTTATCAATTAAGCATTGCCATTTGTAACTTGGAGACAAAATAAGATAGACCAGAATATACGAGTACAATACCTAGCCCTAGTCAAAGCAACATTTGCTCTTTGTCTATTGCTAAGAAAACCCACTTTTCCACTTCCATTAGATCTAACAGTTGAAATTATTATGATATCTTCTTCGTCCCCTTGAAAACCATCCACGGAACGAACGCTGACAGAGAAGCCAGCATATGAAGTGGAAGTGTGCTTCTTAATTTTTTCCTGAATCTCGTACACTTGTGCATTGTATGGAGATATGATTCCTACGCTAACCCTTTTCCTTGACCTCATAAACTCTGCAGAAAGATAAAATACAACTAAAATGAATCAGTATAGCACATTCAAACCTCTATAGATATAGAAAACAGTCATTGCAGTAGACAATTAGAACACAATAACCTTCTTTAAGGCTACCAATAATCTCAGAAATCGCAGCAGCTTCAACCATGTTCTTCGAACTAAAGCCTCCACGACCAAAATGCTCTTTACCCTTTCCTACGTTAATAAAAGAAAAAGATCCATACATCTCTCCCTCAATGAAACTCTTGCTGTAACTACTTTGCACCACATTGGGGCCATCAGAAATATTCCCATCGTAGAATTCATTGCATGGAAACAAGCTAATAGAAGGGTGCATTCTATACTGAACATTTAGCATATGTTTCTTGTATCCTAAAAGTACAAGCCTCTCGAACAAACTCCTTCCAAATTCAGCATCTTCAGCAATCTAAAAATATAACAATTTCACATTACATAACTATTTTTTTAGCATTGATAATAAGTAGCAGAATTCAAACTAAGTACCTTGCTTTTAACCAATGCGGGAAGTTGTTTCTCATCCCCAAAGAGAATGCAATGGTCTAGGCCTGGAAGCTTTAACGGAATAGCAGATTCGCACTCCTTCAACTGAGCTGCTTCATCAATTACTAAAAGTTTAATTGGACTAAGCCCATTTGTATACAATTTAATAGAACCTGAGGCAGTACATAAAACTATGCATGCATTCGTCAAGCAAAACTTATCTATTCCACCACTCTCCTGAATATCGGGAAGGGATATTGACTCCGAAAGTAACCTAAGTAAGTTAAGGCACATTGTGCCTGATGATCCAAAGGTATCAGGACTGATTTTTATTTCTCCAGAACCAAGCATAACAAAGCTATCAGTTACCTTCAACTTTGCTTCAACAGAATCTAACAAATCCATAACTTCAAACATATTCTTCACCTGTTTTCTTGAAATCAAAGATGTAGGGAAGTGTATACAAAGTTTTCATACAGAACTTCAGATCCTTTGTTAACACCTCAAATCTTTGCTCTATAAATAGCTCAATAATCCAAATACTTATCTTTTCTTGTTTCGATTGAAATGCATCGAAAACGTCATTCCGTTTCAGCTTCAGATACTCGGTAAGAGTTATCGTGTCATTACTCAAATTCCCTTCCTTGTATGCTCGAAATGCACGAGCTACATCAATGTATTTCTCCATGACAAAATCTTCCAAAGAGATATTAACATCACTCTCTTTCCCATATAAGGAATATTCTTTCTTAGGATCCTCAAGTAAATGGATCATTGATTCCACACTATGCTTCCAACCTGAAAACGGAGAAAAACACTTCGCAAGATTTTCCACACGATGATCAAGAAACACATCCAGAAGGCCTTGACAGGAATTCAATCTCATCCTTGATTTATTGCCCATTAGAACTATGTCACCTAAACCATAAGTTTTATAGTCAAGGGAACTTTGAACTAATCCATGCAACCGCTCAGCCACTTGCAAAATTGCAGTGTTCGTTGGAGCACAAGCCAACGATCTGTGTTGTAGCTTGAGCAGACAAAATAATAAGCAAGCAAGAGTCTTTGTTTTTCCAGTTCCGGGAGGGCCCCATATTAGTTTGATATCGCTGTGGCCACATTTTATCATGTTAAGACAGCTTGATACAACATCATCCTGGGATTTATTAAGATTCTGAGATTGTAGTAGACAACGTTCGGTGACACAATGAAGGGTGTCCTTTTCTCCAGACAAACAATTTTTGCAAGTTTCTACACTCTGAAAAGTATAAACTAAACATTGAGAAACTAAATGTTTCAAGGACTGACATTGTATTAAAGGTAAACAATAATGACTAAACTAAGCACTTGCTCCCTAAAATTGAATTTACTCTAAGTTTGACGTTTTACTTTAGACAGATTTTGTTAAAATCTAATGCAACAGAAATTCGTTTCATTATAACTGCGTACAATTTTGTTACTAACACTTGAACAAAACTAAAATGTTGTGCTTTTTTTGGGAATACTTAACTGTGTAAAACTACATATATGGCATTAAGAAATAGAAAATAGCATCATAACAAAAGGTTATGTAGTGAATCTTACTGTTACTTCTGGCTGCAACACCTGCTTAAGGATGTTCAAGTTGACATCCTCCGAAACTGAGTTTAGTGCTTTCCAAACACGAATATTTGTGGTCAGGTTCAACAAAAATACAGCATATAATTTCTGTGATTTGTTGCTCATAAATTCATTAAAATCCACTTCCATTGGTTTGGATAACAGTATTGATATTTCATCATTTGAATCTTTTGGGCGAGACACATAAGCAATATGGTAGAATCTTCCGGGTCTATTCAAGTCATCAATTCTTTTAGGTTTAATATCTGTTAAAGCAAATACATCTCCTGCCTCAGGAACATATTTGCCACTATTTTCTTCCTTCTCATCTTCTACTTCATCAGACTTATTGTTCAAGCTTATCTGATATAACGGGTACTTGGTTGATCCATCAACCTTAGCAACAATGATGATTTCACATAATCGAGCACGGGACGCACCCTTCAAGCTTGAACAAAGATCAGAGTGTGTTTCCTCGATCAATGGAGTGATAAAGGAGTTCAAGTAACTAGATACTGATCTAAATGTCTCTGGTATTTTTTGTACCTACGAAAAATAGTTTAATTTGAACATTACTTAAAAATTCCACGTTTATTATAACTATTTTAAATCCTTACAATTTAATAATGTCACGTACATTTCAGCTATTTTCAATCTTTTAATAAAGAATGTTGTTATGAACATTTCATGCAAATCATTTATCTCATCTCAGGTATCTGAGGATTTTCATATGCACGTACTTATTTATACTACTTCAAAACTATAAATCCTAAAATATCAATGTTAATACAAGGACAGAAAAGAAAAAGTTCAGCAATTCAACATATTTATTTTATGAAAAACAACAGAAGTGTTTTGAAAGATATGGAAAAGGTTCAATATGAATGAGATTTTTCATGAAACAAATGGGTTTTTCTCCTTTCAGTCAGAGGTAAAAGAACCTTGTTTTTGTAAAGATCTTCGTTCAGAGCATTCTTAAGATTCCAAGAGAAAACAATGTCTAAAAATCTGTGCTTCTCGTCATACTCTTCCGTTGCAGAACAAGTGATACCCTTCTTCATTTTGTTTCTCACTTGTCACTTTCTTCTCAACTACGGAAAGCAATTGCAAAAACAACATCAATCAGCTTCCTTCAATCTCATAGGCTTAAACCAAAACACAAATACACAATGAATGAATAGAAGTCATCTAGCTGAAAATCAGTAGTTTTTCTCATGTGCATGCACCACATTACACTAATGAAAAAATATAGATTTTAAAAGCGTTGTATAAATGAATATATGTAGCAATTCTCACTTTCCAAAGAAGAATCAAATACTGATAAAATACAACATTTCAGCTTCAAGTCCTTCCATTACCTTAAGAAGTTGGTGGAATGTGAAGGGAAGAGATCAGAGAGAAGCAAATAAAAAAGGATGGGAAAAGCTCCTTCAGATGAGTTTGCTTATAAACATATAAATGGTGTATTTATTCTGGAATTTCAGTGTAATTATGTATATTTTAAATGATCAATGATAGGTTCATTATTTAATTATGCATATTAATTTTTATTAAAAAAACATACTATTTTATTATTAAAAGGGGTTGTAAAATGGAAAAAAAAAATTAATATTAAATAAAATAATAATATATTTATGGTCATTATTAGAGTGTCATATGGGTGTCACATCTTACTTCATCTAAAATTAATTAAACTAAGCGTGGGTGAGAGATTAATGATTACTTTATTGAGTTTTGTAACAGTTTTTTTTATTTCTATTTTTAAATTATTTTTTAAATGCAACTAAATAATAATGAGGTGAAATTGAGAGGTAGAATCATAAAGAAGGTGAAACATCATCTCCCACCTAGTTGTTTCCGCTACGTTCTATGCAGAAGTGTGAAAATAAGATGCGGAAGTGTAAGAATAAACATTAACAATAAAAAAACTGAAAATAAAAATCTTCCAACATTTTCTATCAAAGTGTCAATTTTGTTTAGAAATTTTTTGCTTTTATTAATTAATTTATTATTTATACAAAGCTCAATATTACATCAATATTAGTTTATTAAGTATATTCTTATATATGTATTTATTTTGTTAAATTGGAAGAAAAATGGAATAGTAAATGTTTTATTGGAGTAAAAAAATAAATGTAATTCTTAATTCTTACAAAACAATAGCAAATAAGCCAAAAGTAACGAAAGAAGTAGTAGTAGAGACAAATACAAGCAAACTCAAAAAAGAAATTAAAAACTATAAATAAGATACTAATTTTGAAAGCAGTGTTGGTATATGCAGCGATGCCATTGGTTCGTAAAATATAAAATTCTTTGAAATAAGCAATTTTGTTGCTATTTATAAAAGTAAAAAACGTACTGTGTCGTACTGTGTTATTATTAAGACTTTGTTTTTCCTACGCAATAAGGCATCGTACTGTGCCGTCGTTTGGCTTCTGCTCATAAATGTGGCCTTGGGAATGGTGAGCATGCACCTTAAATAGCTCATGTAAAAGGATTTTTGCAGACCAAATGTTCTGATGCATAATCATTTAATAGGAAATAAAATAAATAAATAAATAAATATTTGCTGCATTGGTAAATTTTTCGACTTTTACAATTCCTTAATTCTCATTCATAAATCCAATGACAAGAATATCAAAGGACGTATATAAGAAAATAAATGATTTATTAGGTTGAAAATATGGTTGAAATAGAAGAAAACAGAATGATGAATTGTGTTTGGGACGCTAATTCAGTTAATTATCTACAAGGAATTGCTAAAGGCACCATCTTTGTTGATAGTTTTGGTTGATGCAATGAGATCATGAACAAATCTTTAGAACAAGTTTATCACTTTGGTTGACCTAATCTTGTTATTGGATTTGGATTTCACATGCCTAAAATATAACTTGAAAGAAATCAAAAAATCAAATGCAGAAGAAAGACAAATCCATCTATTATGATTGACTTTAAACCTAACATATTTTTTCAAAAAATACTCTCTAACATCGTCTACAACAAAATTAATTTTTAAAAATTAGAATAATTAGTTACTACAAATATTGTCTTTCTAATTTTTTCTTGTAATCTCACCATTGATACATTAGAATGAATGTCAAATGGGATTTAGAATAATGAATACCAACATATATTTAGGTGTTGAATGGTGAGATATGATCCCATATAAAATTTAAGTTATTCGAGCGATAAGTTAGGGTAAAGGAAGTGTTCATTTCTCGTAGGTACAATAGGTGGGGAAAAGATTTAGTTTCGTGAGACTCTTCGATGTGGACAATGCGATTAGGTTGGAAAGGGAGTTGGATCAGATTCAAGTAGGAAACATGAAACTTTATTTCAATATTTTGTGTTATAGAAGAGTTGAGTTGGACCAACCGGGAAGATAAACAAAATCTGCCAAAGAACGTCTGCTCCATTCGTCCAATGAAGCTCGGATGCAAACCAATCGTGAATCCAAGAAGAAGGACAACATGGAGGTGTGGAGGGCAAAGAAAGGGAAGGAGAAGAAGGAATGAAGGGTAGTAATAATTTATAAAAATATTTTTATGAGAAACATTATTCCTTAATTTTTTTATCCATATTGTTATCATCATAATAATTTTATTAGTTACATGTATTGTTCTTACAAAAAGGGACCAAGAACACTCGAACCAAAATGATAAGACGACCTTTTATACAAATCTTCCGGTCTCAGGCTGGACTCTCGGTTTCCTGTTGGGCTGAACTACTTCTCGGGCTGGACTACTTCCTGGGCTGGGCTCTCGGCTACTTTTCTCGGCTGGC
>Ga0123342_1005289_pt1 | contig 18880 bp, 14 predicted proteins | sample Turbeawhitnodule_FD_89960 | JGI IMG/M metagenome (GOLD analysis project Ga0123342, IMG submission 89960) | Root nodule microbial communities of legume samples collected from Mexico - Turtle bean Mexico white nodule | ecosystem: Host-associated > Plants > Roots > Nodule | place: Mexico: Nepantla...
CCGTATCGTTTCTTTGCAGGTTCTTGAGATAGATCCAGAGGAGGAACGGAGGTGGGAAGCGGCGCGCACGTCGATCCTTTGACGAGGCATTCTCCAGCGCTCCGGTCAACAGGCAGGATCAATTTTTAACAATTACATATAAGACTATGAACAATGATGATTTGGACATGGATATCATCCAAATTCTTAAAGGTCTGTTTCTCTTATTTTGATTAGGTTTTAGGTCGTATTACTTGCATTCAATTGAGCTAACTCTCATCAGGTCATGTTACCTAAATTATATATATTTTTCTATATATATTTTTCTTGCAGTTTCTGGACTTTGGCCTTTTTCTGTGTTGAATGTTGCCATTTAAATGTATGAACATGGCTTGTATTGTGGCTGCAGATCATGCTCCTTATTATCGTATGACCCTCCCTCTTTTCAAGAGTTAGAAACAATCTGGTTTGTGGTTTTTCTTATGGACGTTTTCAATTGTTGCTTTTTTGGTGGGTTCTGACTGTAAAGGTATGAAGATTTACATTGGTTGTTCTTGGAATGTTGCAGTTTCAATTGGTTTTTTGAGAGGTTAGAACTATAACAAATGGATGGTCTATACAGTTGTCTTTTTATTTTCATTCTTTATTTTTTTTTCTTTTTTATACAAGGATTAAAATATCGCTAGTGTTTTTTTATTTATAAAATTCTTTGTTGCTAAAAAAATGTTAGATTATATCATTAAATATTTGTTTAATGTAAAGAAAATAAATGTAATAATAAACTCTTATTGAACATTTCAAAGAAATAACATTTAAAACTAATACATTAAATAATAAATAATACATTTCAACAAATTTTTAATCACCAAGAATTTAAATAATTCCATATCTATATATGGAATCCATATTTGACCAAGGGAATGATGTTTGCAGGTAGGACACATTAGATTGACTTGATGATACAAATAAATTTGGGAAGGGTTTTATTTATTGAGATATCAGTGTCATAAGTACCTTCTTGCATAATTATAAGATACAAATCTACAGAAAGAAAATGAAAGAAAACACATTTTGGAAGTACCAAATTCAAGTAAAACTATCCTAACCATCTAAACAGTGTATAATCTAAAACCACCTAAAAATCTACTTCACTAAACTCTCCTTCTTCACACTTGCCCACCCATATAGACATAGTTGAGTTTTCTCGTGTAGGTAGAACCCTACAACAATCTCTCCTTGTTGACTGCAAAAACAAAATTTATGTTCAATCAACAAGAATGTTAATTTCAATGCATATATTAGCCAATAAAGTACACTTTAACAGGTAGAATGAAAATAAACAAATATTAATATATATATATATATATATATATATATATATATAGACAGATAGGTAGATAACTTTCTCTATAAACATTTTAAAAAATTAAGTTAGTTTCTAAAGATAAAAAAAAAACATTCTTACCCTTTGCCAGCGAAGAGGATCTGGTGTTTTAGAAACTATAATGGTATCGATTTTCTCTGGTGATTCCAATTCCCATGTACATAGAGGAGTTTTAGTTTTGAAACGAGAATAAGTACCAAAAATTGTCTTGGTAACTGGATCATATCGTGAACTGTTCATGTAGAAAAGGAAAGCTTTCTGACAAGGATTCTTTGTGACAGGTCTAGTGTTGAATGAGTATGCAGTGTAATCAGCTTTCTTGTACCAATTTAGAAAGGTTCTTGTTGGCATCTCTAGCTCTCTAGGGAGTATTGCTCCCCTCAAAACTTGAACCACAAAGCCCCATGAAATAGAGATGGACCAAAACCTCTTCTTGTCATAGCAAATTGATTGTTGCATTATGCTACCTGAGTCTTGCTTCACAGATTTCATCAACTGTTTCAGGGATTCTACTCTATCCATCAATGGGAATATTGGTTGCACCACATCAAGGTGGTGCAATGTCATTAATGGAGTCACAGGATGTGCCCCCAGAAGGCCTAAGAGGTCCCCATAGACATCATACTGTATTACAAACAGCCAAATTTCAGTTTCTTCAAAAAAACATACAGAATCAAAATCACCCAAGACTTCTAAAAATGATATCATTAAGTACTTCACATGCTATAAGTCTACTTTAAAGTCTAAATTATTAGTCTTAGTTTCTAATGAAAATTTAACCCATTTTATGCGATTATTTTTTGCTGTCATAGTTAGTTAATAATATTAACGGATTATGTAACATTCAGTCCACAAACTTATGGTGTTATCTTGGATTGTAGAGAAATAATTATACGTGTAATTTATTTTATAATTTACATATTTAATCTGTAATATAGTCAGTTAAGAAGTATAAAGGCATTTAGTTGATTAAGGTATCAAAATTATTGTCAAACTATTTCAGGTCAAACTGTTTAATGAATGATTGAAAAAACAGTTTACAGGAAAAAAAAACTGTCTCTCAGCCCTTAAATTATGGAAAAATTGCGGGACAGTGAGTAAAACTGTTCAAGAAAAAAGTTTTGAGAATAAAAATGAATGAAATAAATAATTTACCTGATGGAACCCTGGTTCCTTAGTTATGGGAACCCCTAGCTCAGCCATGCAAGCTTGCATTCTATCATCACTTCCATACAAAGAAGGATATCGTTGAATGCAACGATCTTGCATCTTTGCAAGCTCGATTGCTAAAGGGTAGCTTATGGCGAATCCTCCTCCACCATATGCCATAGCATATGAGAAATGAATGTTCTGAACATGGCTCTCAGATGAACTACCAAGATAATAGAACTGAGTGTGATCATATTTGGAAAGAATTCTAACCACATTATCCACTATAAATACGGTGTCATCATCTCCCATCATGAACCATCTTACATCCTTCATTCCAAGCTTCAATGTTTCTGTCACCACCCTTGAAATCCTCAATGCAGACCTTTGTCCTTGACTATTAGTATATTTAAATTTAGTGGTGTCCCCAGAAATTCGAATCTCTGGTAACCCTTCATTTGCTTGAACCCTCACTTTGCTATCTAACCACACCACCCCTCTCGTCTGATTAGGTTTCCACCACACCTTAATGTATTCTTTTCTTTGATCCCACAAATTTGAGGAGGCAGCAATCCCAAAAACAATGTGTTCAACCTTGGTGTCTTGTCTTTGAGACAACTCATCATAGGGTATGTCGTCTTCTTCTTCTTCCTCTTCTTTTTTTTCCTTTGCTTTCCCTTCTTCTTTATCTTCATCCTCCTTTTCGTTCTTATCCTCTCCTGGTTTTTCATCTTCATCGCTTGCTCTTTCGACAGTGTTTGTAACTGAGGATATGTTACCAATCATCTCAAGTTGTTCTTCGGAGGATGCATCCAAACGAATGGAGGTGGAACAATCTTTCTTGCTCCTCGTTAAGAGAAGAAAATTGGAAGAGTAAAGGATGTATAACACAATCATGATTAGGATCAACCAAGTGATGATGCGTTGCTTGGAAAAAGAGTTCATTTGATTGTTCCAGGTTCTTCAATTCCTCAGGTTGGTGTTTTACTATTTTTACTCACAAGTGTTGAAATGGAGAAAGGTGGTCATGGAAGAGATATTCAAACTCAGAGTTGTTCGGATCACCCTAAAGGAGAGAGAATAAGAAGGTATTACTACCTTTGTTTCTTCTTGGTGTTTGTGCTTCTAAGAAAAGTTTGTTGTGACACAAAGCGAAGTTAAATGCGGTTAAAATGGACACTGTGTTTCAATCAATGGTGAAAAATATATGTTGTAATAGGATATATGATGGCATTATATAGTATTTCATAGTCAAAAGACAACAGATTAAAAACAGATATGAATTTCATTAAATATTTTTTGAAATAACTGAATTACACACATATATATATATATCTTAAATTTATTGAACATAATTATATATACTTTTTATAAATTAAATATGAATATATGTTTTAGACTCTAACATTTAATAATGAACTATACTTGTGGTATTAGTTTTCTTACAAACTACTCACATCAATACTTATTAATAGTGAATAATAATTATAATTTTGTAAGAAAAGATATAATAAATGTCGCCAACTTTAGGAGTGGTTATAAAACAAAAAATACATACACCTTAAGAAAATTCTGACTACCTATCCTGTCATAACTAGTTAAAAATCGACTTAAGAATTCAAAGACCAACCTTGTCACCCTATTAACAACTATTAATTGAGTACATACATACCAGAGATTCTAGACACCAAGACCAAACCTTAATCTCTGCCAAGGATAATACTTTAGAATAGTCTACCACTCTTCCCTTGAATAAACAATTATTCATATGCTTCCAAATCTCGCTTACCAATGCAATCCAAACATTATCCAAAATAATATTGACTGAAGTGGTCGCATCAAGAATTTTAAATTGCTCGAAATGTGACCCAGGAGAGAGAAGATTTAACGAACTCACTCCTAACCAAGCGTAACAAATATTCCAAGCTAGTTAAGCGAATCTGCAATAGATGATTGCTCTCAACCTGAACCCCTCGTCTCTCCCGGTTAAACTTGGAAACAATCTTTTTTTCAATCACCCTCAAGCAGTGACATGAGTCGAAGGAAGAGCCTTACTCCTCCAAAAAAAGTTATACATCCTCGAACAATCCTCTGCTTCCTCTCCCCTTAATAAATCGTAAGCACACTTAACAAAAAACTCTGCAGACTCACAACCCTTCCAAATCCATTTGTCCTCAATCTCCAAGGCGAAGCTGTAACAGGATACCACCTCAAACAATTGGCATACCTGGGACTTTTTCGAAGCAAAAAGCCTCCTTCTCCAAGTTAAGTTCCACTGCCAAACATTATTGACCCAAACTCCGTAGTCGCTTAACTTTGCCTCCTTATTGTCAAAAGGAGAAAACAACCTCGGGGAATCTATTTTTCAAAACTCCAGATCCTACCAGCCATCTTCCCATAATAGAATATGTCTCACTTTTCCAACCTCCCAATTATAACAGTCTTCAAACTTCCCTCCCCAATCCTCTGACTTCCAAATCTCGTCCAAATCTCTCCACCACAAAGAGGCTTTGTTGTTCCTGACCCTCTGATCTTTCAGACTTCTCCAACTCCCATACTTAGACTCAATAACCTCCCTCTACAACCCACCCTTGTCCGAATTCAGATGTCAAATCCATTTTCCCAACAAAGCCATATTGAACTGCCTAACATTTATAATGCTAAGACCGCCCGCATCCTTGGACAAACAAACCTTATCCCAAGCAGCCCATGCATTCTTCCTCCTTTCTGACTCTCATCCCCACAAAAACTTGCTCTACAGACTCACTATCTTTTTCAGCATAATAGATGGCAATCTGAATAAAGAAAGATAAAGCAATGGGATAAACGACAACATAAATTTAATAAGACATATTTTCCCAGCCATCGAGATGAATCTACCCTTCCACTTGCCTAATCTTCTTTTTATTATACTAACCACTTCGTCCCAAAACACTCCCTCTTATGACACCCCCTACATGCATCCCCATGTATTTGAAAGGAGTTTTCATCACATCCTAATTTAAAATAGCCGCGAAATGGAGAATATCAGTCTACCCCTTTCCCACTGATTGTACTCTTGAGAAAATTCACCTTAAGACCAGAAGCCAACTCAAAACAGTTCAGAATGACCTTTATGTGGTATACGCTTTTAATACTTGCTTTATTGAAGAATAAGGTGTCGTCTGCGTACTGAAGCATGTTTACCTTAATCAACATTTTTCCAACCTCTAAACTCTCCACCAAGTATTTCTTAATCGCGGTCCTAGACACCCTAGCTAAACCTTCAGCAGTTATAAGAAACAAGAACGGTGCAAGAAGGTTCCCTTGCCTCAAGCCCTTTTTTAGAATAAACTCCTTAGTAGGCTTACCATTTACGAGAACTGACACCGACGCTGATTCCAAGCAATCTTTAATCCAGGAGGTCCACTTTTCGCAGAAACCAAGTCTTCCTAACATATAATAAATGAAATTCCACCTCACGGAGTCATAAGCCTTTCCGTAGTCCACCTTAAAGAAAACACAACTTTTTTGCTTCCTCTTCTCTCATCTAAGACTTCATTTTCCACTAGAACACCATCCATAAGCCCCCTTCCTTCAAGAAAAGCAGATTGACTAGCATCGATGACTTTGTTAATCACCTTTTTTAGCCTAATAAACAAAATCTTTGAGACGATTTTATGCACGCACCCTACTAGCGAGATGGGTCTGAAATCTCTAAGCTGTTGCAGATTATTTGTCTTAGGGATTACACAAATAAACTAAGCATTTGACCCCCTAGGCCACTTTCCGTTGACCAAAAAATCTTTTACTGCCAAAACAAAATCATCCTTAAGGCACTCCCAGAAAATTTAATGAAGCTAAAATTGAAACTGCATGGACCAAGGTTCTTCGAACTATCACAACTCAAAATTGCATCCTTAACTTCCTCATTAGAAACAACTCCGACCAGAAACGCATTATCTTCATCAGAAATGGAGTTGAAACGAATATTGTCCAACCTAACTTGAGGCTAAGACATCCTATCAAATTTGGCTTTAAAGAACTCTTTGACCTTAGCCTTAACCTTTTCCTTATCGTCGCACCACTGACCATTCACTTCTACCCTGTTGATCTCGTTCCTTATTCTCCTACACTTCACAAACGAATGGAACAATTTAGTATTTAGATCTCCTTATTTTAACCACTTTGTACGTGCTTTTTGACGCATAATCGCTTCTCGTTTGAAGAAATTTCGACTTTGTTCGGCTAACAGGATTCTCCTATCCTCCCTCCCAGACTCATCTAAATCGTCCTCATCATCTCTTGCATCTAGCTCTTGTATTTTCTTCTGTAAAATTTTCCCTGCTTGATTAACATTCCCGAAGACCTCTCTATTCCAAATTTTTAGATCTAGTTTTAACTTTTCCATTTTTTCTTTTAATATAAACAATCCTCTGTCGTGCACCTCATAACTCTATTGTTTACTACGAACGAAAGCTAAAAACCTTCCATCTCTTTCCCACACATCTAGACTCCTTAAGGGTTTTGAGCCCCAATCCATCGATGAAACTCTAAACACTAGAGCACAATGATTAGAGACTGACCTGCTTAGAGCAAATTGTTTATTTTTTGGCCAAACATCCAACCATTCCTAGGAAACCAGGATTCTGTCTATTTTGCTTTTAGTTGACCCATTCGGCTTGGACCAAGTAAACTTTCTTCCAACCATCGAAATATCCATCAACTCAGAATTTTCGATGAATTCATTAAACTTAGCAATTTCTCTACTATAATCAGATACTGATACCACATTTTTTCTCTTCTCTTTCCATATGATAGAATTGAAGTTCCCAACGACACACCACACCTTGCTTTGTTGACTCTTCCTGATTTCATATATCTCATCCCAAACCTTCTTTCTATCTTTTAACGAACCAGAACTATACCCGTTCACTATCATAACTTGTACCCCTAGTCCTACCTTCCAAACACATTCGACAACCAAAAAAAATCTCCCATTGAAAGAGCTTGTCAAATTGAAACTATTTCTTCTCCACATAGTTATAATTCCTCTTGCAGTATTAATGGCCCCGATTTTGACCCAATCGATTTCGTTAGAACTCCACAAATGGTAGCAACTCTCCTTACTAAACTCATAACACTTTGTCTCCTGTAAGCAAACCATTCCAACCTCCTCGCTTCGAATCAAATCACTTAATTATTTTCTTTTAGTGCTTCCTCCTAATCCCCTTATATTCATGCTAATTAGACTCTTCATTAGAAACACAAATCTCCACATGTCTACTCCTATTGTCTTGGCCTTCCAAAGAACGAAGATTGTTTAAAACGACTTATTCTTCCCCTTACAGAGTGAAACTCATTTCCTTACCAATGTTCCACATTTTTTAGCTTCTTTGTAATCATTTTGCATCCAAACCAATTTATTATCGTTTCTAATGACACTGTCCGAGATGAAGATCTCTAACCTTAGCTCGCTTGATGAAGCGGACTTAGATACCCTCTCAACCGCTGGTACACTTCTATCTCTCAATGGGTACGTAATTCCCTCCCTTCCACCAATGTTGGCCAACATCCTCCCCACTGGGCAGCTGACAAAGAGGGATTCTGACTCGCTGACCTGGGCCCTGGGAGGAAAAAAAACTTCAGTAGACCCATGATGACTTTTTACGGCAAGTGCACCACGTTTGTCATAAGTAATACTTGTCCCTAAGGATGGATATCGATCCCACAAGGAACAGTGAATTATCTAGTACAATATTCGCTAAATATAACAACAGAACAATAAAAAGAGTTTTGAGTTGGCTATATTGAAACTTATCAATGAGAAAACAAACAAAGAATTAGTTGCTTCAATTGAAAAAATAGGGATTAGCTTCAATAAATAAATTGGAGCATTTAAGAAATGCTATACATAAAGTAATTTATGCTATATGTCATGTTTGTATCTAAGTTGCCCATACAATAGGTCATTATATCCACCAAAGTATCTCTTACATGATACAAAAGTGATACAACAAGTTGACATACTCGTAGGAGACCACTAAACTCCTTGATTGACATAGTAGAAGGGCTATATATTTTATGTTACTAAATATATATGTTTCTCAATTTTTTATTGTCTAATCCTTAAATTTGACCATTTTAGTTTCATATATGTAGGAAAGTATTTGATTTTTTTTATCAGCAATAAACAATATATACATATGAACCATTTAACGGGTGATCAAACCCATATACAAAGAGAACAAGAACAACCTAACAACATAAAACCTTCCAGACATCTACTCTAAATATAACCCTACCAAAAAATCCTACCGTCAAGAAACTAAAATGAAGAAAGACAAACCAACGAATCGATACATCAATCAGAAAAAGAAAAACAAGCAGAAGGGAATTTAGAAGTGATCCATGACCAAACCTTCAATTGAGCCAAAGAAAAGATCTCAGAAGAATAAAAAACTCCACCTTTAAAAATAATCTTATTCCTATGACTCCAAATCTCACTAACCACCACAATCCAGATATTTCTCATTCCTAAATGGACAGACTCTGGAGCATTACTCACTCAAAACTGTAGAAGATGGGAGTAAGCGTGAAGAGGAGCAACCGACGAAATATCTAAACATGCAAGACAAAGATTCCACACCAGCCAAATTACTCTACAGTCAAAAAATATATAATTTAGCTCATCCTCTCTTACCCCCATAAAAGCAGCAACAAACACTTTCGACCTTAATCCAGTGTTTGAGTAAACTAGCCTTGGTAGCGATCTTATTTTCCAGCATCCTCTAAGAAATAACTTGAGCTGAAGGCAAAGGCTTAATCCTCCAAAAAAATTTAAACATCCTCTCCCAGTCCCCCTCATTCACACCTCTTAGAATCCCATAATCCGAATTAACTAAGAACTGTTGAAGCTTATCGACTTTCCAAACTCACCTATCTGTTAGAATATATGGCCTTTAAACAAGAGGGGTGTGAATTGTTTATGAAATATTTTCGAAAACCTTGAAGGTATAATGAAAGTCAATGAAGAATCACAGAGAAAGAAACTAAGGAAAGCAATGCACAAAGCTGTTTTAGTTGATTTCCAGAAAATCAACTGGTTGTTTTTACGATTCAACCAGTTGTTTTTATCAGCAGTTAATAAAAACAACTTAAAACATATATATGTGAGATTAGGGAAAGAAAGAATCACACAAACAGATTTATACTGGTTCACTCTTACACCAAGAGCTACATCCAGTCCCCAGAAACCACTAGGTGATCCACTATGCAATCAAAACCAGATTACAAACACCACACACCAAAGTAGTGACCTTGAACCCCTCAAGAAACACACTACCTTTGACAAACCTCACCAAGAGTATTGATCTTGAACACATCAAGAACACACAACAGTCCTTGGCAACACAAATACAAAATTACAATAATCAAGGAAGAAGGGAATAGAATACACCTGGGTATTACAAAGCTTAATGTTCAGAATTACAACCCAATCCTATTCCACACACTTAAGATGATCCAAAGCTATTTCAAATCTTGGAAAAATTGTTTTGATAAACTCTTTCTCTTACTTCAAGATTAGGAGAGTAAAACCACCTTTATATAGACCAACCAAGTGGTCAAAAACATTTAATAAAGGAGCCAAGGTAGTTAGGACCATTTAAAGCATATTAAAACCACTTAACAGAATTATGTTAAGGTTTTAAAGAAAACAATCGGTTGAATTGACTTGACAGCAAAGTCAAGCTTTTCAAAAACTACTAAGGTAAAACAACCTGTTGTTTCAAAATTTCAACCTGTTGAAATTTCAACAGCTTTTTAGAAAACCCATCTTTTCAAAAGGTTAAAGATTCAAATGAACTTGGATCATCTTAAGGAGTGAATTAACAAGTTTCAAACAACTAGATAACACACACACACCCAACAACAAGGTCTTCAAGCTTTCCTCTTGGATTTGGAGACATCAAAACATCTTGTTCAACACTATCAACTTTCTTAAGAACAAGGAAGGAGACATGCACTACCTCGAGAAGTTGTCTAACCTAGACCTTCTCCCAATCAAAAAGACTTATTCTCCACACCAAAGACCACTTCCAAACACTCTTTGTCCAAAACCCGCAACGATTCAACGACGTATCTTTCTCGACGCTCAAAGAAAAAAGCCTTGGAAATTTATTCTTCAAAGATTCTGCACCTACCCACCGGTCGTTCCAGAACTTAATAGACTTCCCATTACCAACTTCCCATGATAAGAGCATGTAGTTATTATGAAAGAAACAAAAGATGTCCATAAATGTGAAGGAATTTATGGTAACGATAATTACATACTTTACAACTCTCCCATTCCCTTTTGTTATATCACTTTCTAATATACTAATTTTAAAGATTTTTTTCTAGAATTATTAGATTATTGGCTACGTTGTGTGTTATTGACGTATGATCACATTAGAAAGTATAAGTCAGGTTATAATATTTTGTTAAAAAAACTTATTTAAAACAATCTTTTACTTTTTGTGAACATATATCATATAATCAGTTGTACCTATTCCAATGTTGCCACTTTTCACCTATCACACAAATAATTGATTTTGATCAGGTTATTTTTAACTTTTTCCATTAGGACTAATTATTGATTGATTAATTTATTTACTCTGTTTAACCACTATAAAAAAAGGTACAATAACGACAGTTAAAAACGACATATAAAGACGGTTTTAGACCGTCTTTAATACGATTTCAGACCGTCATTAATACGGTTTCATTATAAACAAGTTACTTATAACGATGATTTGAGAACCGTCGTTATAAATCAGTTATAACGGTGGTTCTTCAACTATGTTGCTATACTGTAAATAAGTTTTTTTAAAAATATATTTTTAAGGACGGTTCTTAGAGGAATGGTCGTTGTAAGTGTTTCTCATTTTAAAAAAAAATATTTTTAAAGACGGTTCGCAGGTAGAACTGTCGTTATATGTAGTTTGATTTTAAAAAAAAAAGTTTTATTCTTTTATATACACCTCAAACCTGTATAAAATATCCAATTTCCAGAAAATAAAAGCATTTAAAATTATAATTTAAATATGGAAAATACATATACAACAAATTATAACATTCTACAAAAAGTTTTGTTAATATACAACACATGGTTACAAAATACTTTGATCATGTTGTCCTCACGTACTCCAATGCTTCCAAAGCTAGCGGCTATTGGTCATTAAAATACCATGATATTTGAATTTTTTTTGAATTAGTGCATAAATAATAAACTCTAAATTTTAAAGTGTTCTTTGTACTGAGGTATTTATCTGATCTCAACCTTTATCAATTGTAGCTCGCATAATAGTCGGCATCCAATGCATAACATAATAACCACACTCATAACTTTCAAATTCCCTAATAGACTGCATCTGAAAATAAATGTGTTAAATGAATGAATGAGACATATTAAATTGAGTGAACACATATACTTTAAATACCTTAAGGTACATCCCAAGTGAGTTTTTGTGCGTTTGCACTTCCCCTCCCACTCAACATGTTATATCCAGAGTAAGCACTGAAATAAGAAGATTTCATGTTATAATAATAACGTTATATAATATATAAGTAATAATAAACGTTAAATGAAATTGTTATACCTATCTATAATGTGTTTAAAAGAGGTAGGGGGTTTCTTATGCAAGGAGCAAAACCATGCATCGATATGATCTTGAACACATATAATCAATAGTTGCCAATGACGCCTTTATAACAAATATCTTAGTTTCTCTCATTTCTGTAATTTAGTATAACTTATTTAACTAATTGTGTGGGACATTTTATATGCGATGGATGTATCCAGTTGAATAATACATGAAGATTTTGAAGGGATACGTGAAGAATCAATGTCGTCCGAAAGCTTCCATTATTGAAAGATATATTTCAGAACAATCTATTGAGTTTTGTTTTGAGTACTTGTCAAAAGCCAAATCTATAGGAGTTCCTGAAAAATGTTATCACTCTCGTATTTCACTCACAATTTGCTTATTCTTCATTTTTCCAAAAGTGACATTAACATTTTTTATCTTTCCATAAATTTCAAGGCCACTTAAGGGAGTGGGACAAATGGCATGTTCTTGGTGTCCGTTAAAAGCTTTTTTCAATCTATGATACGGATGGTATTTCTTTAAAAATCTACGATATCCAAGATACATGGTTTTTCTTCTGTGTTTCAACTGATCATATGATGTATATATTCTCTTCGCATATTGGACATGCTCTTTGGCCTTTCTCACTATAACTTGACAAGTTTCCATATGCAAGGAAGTCATTGATAGTACAAAATAACATCGCACGCAATCAGAAAGATTCATTCTTAAACGCGTTAAACACATCAACCCCTTCATTCCACAATAATTTCAAATCTTCAATCAATGGATTAAGTAAGATAAACATCTATGTCATTTCCAGGTTTTGGACTAGAGAGCATCGTACATAACATCATGTATTTACACTTCATACAAAAAGCAAGAGGTAAGTTGTAAATCACTAACAAAACGAGCCATGCACTATGATTACTACTTAAATTTCCAAAGGGATTCATTCCATCAGAAGCCAATCCAAGTCTTAAGTTTCTTGATTCTTTTCCAAATTCAGGAAATTCTTTATCAATCTTCTTCCATTGCAATGAATCAGCAGGATGACAAAGTAGTCCATCACATTTTCTATTATCTGCATGCCACCTAAGGTTTTTAGCGTCATCTACATTTGTAAACAAACACTTAAGCCTTGGAATTATTGGAAGATACCAAACGACCTTAGCAGGAGGACCTTTCTTTGTGACTTTATTACTATATTATTTTTCACCAACTTTAACTTATAACATGACAAACCATACCTGGGACATCTTCTTAAATTACCATACTCATTTCTGTATAAAATACAATCATTAGGACATGAATGTATTTTTTTATATATTCCATTCCCATCGGATAAAAAATCTTTTTTCCCTCATAATTTCGGGCATGTAATGTATTTCCTTATGGGAGCATTTCCTTCAGGATTTCAAGTACTTTTGTAAAGCTTTTTTCAGTCCATTCATTCATTGCCTTCAAATTCATCAACCTTAACACTACTGATAATCGTGTGAAATTAGTTGAACCAGGATACAAAGGAGTCTCTGCATCATTAGACATATTTTCAAAAACCTATTTAGCAAATGATTCTACTCCCACATCACGAATCATGTCCTTTAATCTATCGTCCATTGGGAAATCATCAACAAACTCCAAAGCTTCACAGACACTTGGTAAGTGCAACAATTCATCATGCCACGTCCTTGTATAAGTTTTTAAGAACCCATCACACAAAAGATGTTCTCTAGTTTCGGAAACATTCAATATTCTTCCATTCAAATAATTCACACAAGGACACCTCATTCTTACTCCGTTATGATTACTAACGAAATTACGTTGTGCAAACCGTATGAATTCTTCCACCCCTCTTTCGTATGCTTCAGTTATACGTGGTGTATTAATCCAGCTTTGATCCATACAGCTAGTAAACTAAGAAAACAATTTAATTCATTATAAACCTAAATCAAAATTGTCGAAGGTCGAACACCCCAGACTCAACATCAACACGTTCAATACAAACCAGTATTATATAATTCATTATAAAAACTAAATAAAAATTGACAAAGGCCGGACACCCTCAAACTCAAGATCAAAGCTTTCAATGTATACAAATATTATCTAATTCATTATAAAACAAAATCCAAATTGCCGAGGGTCGGACACCTTCAGACTCAGAATCAACACGTTGCATTCACAAATTAATTAAAAAATATAAAGACTATTAAAACACTAATAAAAAAGATATAGAATATTAAAATACTAATAAAAAAACTAAAATATATTAAAACACTAATAAAAAAATTAAAAAATATTAAAATAATAATAAAAAATAAAAAATATTAAAACACTAACCAGGCAGGAAAAAATGGCGCAAGCGAGTGAAGCACGAGGGCAACCAGGCACGAAGGAGAGGAGGAGCAGTGACCATAGAGAGCAGTAGCGCGAACGTCAACCAGCGTGGAGGAGAAGTGACAATATCGAGAGCAGTGGTGCGAAGGAGACATGACGGCGCGGGGAGCAGTGCCGTGGAGGAGAAGCGACGTGACTAAGACCGTGCGACGACACAGTTCGTTGTTGGTGCACAATTGTTGTCGAGGTGCGGAGGGAGTGAGGAAGTGAGGGAGGAAGGAGAGTCACGCCGCGGAGAAGTGAGAAAGGGAGTGATGAGAGGAAGATGAAGTGAGGAAAGTGAGAGACTATCTGCGCAGAGTAGCTGAAATTTGTGTTTGGTCCAGTATATAACGACGATTCACTAGGAACCGCCGTTGAATCTTCATTAATCACACATATAACGACTAGGAACCGACGTTGAATCTCCGTTTGTTACTGCCTCTCTTATTACGACTGTTCTTTCATAACCATTTTTATAGGGTGTCGTATTTTGTGTAAAATGATATATGTAGGCAATGTTTATGAAATATAATTTTAATTTAATATTAAGATATCTTATTGTTAAATTATGTTAAAATAGTAAGAAGAAATTCACACAAGCTTTAAAAGACAAATCTCTATGAAAAATATGATTAATATAAAAGACACTCCTCTTTCTTATTTAATTATCATAAAAAAGTGAAGTACCTAATAAGTTTATGTAATATGCTTCTTACAAGAACTTGTTTATTATTTAAGGTGTTCACTAATGATGAAATTCTTTTATTTATTTTGGTAAAAATATACTATTTAAATTATTAATAGATGTTATCAAACTAACCAATTTGTTAAACTTTTGAAAAAAAAAATCTATTTAAATTTGGTAAGAAATATTTTTTTTTATTTTTTTAAGTTTAGTTGTCAACCCTTTTCTTCTAGTAATTTGAATCACTGTTTGTCACAAAATGGTATATTAAATTCTGAATCATGTAGTTATTAAAAGATCGAAATCGTGGACTCATGCGAATGCAACAGGCGCATCTGCTTGTGAGTGTAAGTGGCTCAGATCTGGTACGGATTTGATGTTGGAGGAACTCAAGGAAGAGAAAAAAGTTAGGTAGAGGCGAATGGAATTCGGAAGATGAAGTTTTACGTATCAGCGAAGGAGATAAAAAGAGTTGTTTTTTTTGTTGACTACCTCAAAAATTTACTTTTCAAGCCCCCGTCAGTCTCGACCCACGAGTTTGTTCATGAGGCCCAAATGGTTGAAGGCTGCGTGAGAAATTAAGCCCAATCAGATGAAGGGTGTTTGAGAACGGGCTGCTTCTTCCTGCACCTCCATACCTTCTTCTCTCACCTCCATAGATTTTCGTATTTCCAAAAATGCCCCTCTGTAATATTCCGGATTACATAATCCGAAAATCATTTTTCAAATTTGTAATTAACTTCCGAATTATATAATCTGGAAGTCTTTTTTTAGATGCATGATTACTTTCCGGATTACATAATCTGGAAGTCTTTTTTAACTTCCAGATTATGTAATCCGGAAGTCTTTTTTCAAATGCATTTCTGGATTACAGAATCCAAAAGTTATTCTATGGGAGTGGCACAAGAAGGATAAAAATGTATTTTTATGTTGTGTATGGAGATGTCAGAAGAAGATATGAAGGTGCAAGAAGAAACAGTCTTGAGAACGAAAGCCACAGATCTAAAGCCCATTTAGGATGGTCCGTGGTCGCATGCAAGAAGACACCCCCATTGTAGAAAGTGGAATCGGTGGGAGCGGAATGGTGCCTCCTCTTTGAATCTTTCTCTTTTCTTAGGAGATGAGGGAACAATTGTGGGGAGTACATACAACATTATTAATTTTATCATTTTTCATTATTTCTTATTATTATTTATGTTTATTTTTATTATTAATTATAATTATTATATATGTTATTATAATTAATGTTAAAAATAAACTACAGTGAGACTCGAAGTGAAGTCCCTCATTAAATATACAGGACTTTAAATATTTATTTTCCTTATTTTATGACATATAATACTGAATATATAGAAATATTAAGTAACATATTTTAAAAAATATCACATGTAACACAAATACTATTTATCATATTACGAGTAAATAATTATTTTGATTTAGTTACTGTACAAGTATAAAATGTCGTTAAAAATAAACTAGACTTAAAAAGTAATAATCAAAATCTTCTTTTAGGCATTATAATTAGTAATAAAAAAATATTTTTTATGCATTAAATTTATAGGAAAAATAACAAATGTAAATAATAATAAATATTATTTTCATAAATTTTAATATTTAATAAATTTATTTATATTTAACACAATGATATTTCTATTATATTTTTTATTTTTTTTTAAAAAAAAATACAAGTAATTATAAATATTATATATTATAAAATTTAATTAATTCAAACTTAAAAAAAACATATCATAATTCATTATTCAAATATTTTTTAATAATAAGGATAAATTGGTAAACCTATATTTTATATCTTTAAAATAATTTCTAAATTCCTTACCAACTATCACATCACTTACAAATTATGTCTTTTAATTAAATTTTAAATATATTACATATAGATTATATCCGTATGTAACACTTTTTGTTATTTTTTAATTAAATATAACAGTTTTTTAATTAAATTTTTAATACATTACATACTTATTATATCTGTATGTAACTTATTTCAAATTTAATTAAAAATAACAAAAGGTGTTCCATACAGATTATATCCATATGTAACATTTTTTTTAATTAAATTTTTAAATACCTTACATACGGATTATATGCGTATGTAGTAATTTTTGTTTTTTAAATTAAATTTTAAATATCTTACATACGGATTATATCCGTATGTAATTATTCTCGCTTCATGGCACCAAAGTTACATACGGATTATAGCCGTATGTAATTACCTTTGGTTTACATACGAAAAAATCCTATATGTAATGTCTATTTACATGCTGAATAGAATATGTATGTAAATATTTGTATGTAACGTTTACTTTACATACGAATTTTTATCCGTATGTAATAATCAGTATGTAATTTTATATTTTCCTGTAGTGCAAGGTAAAGTGTGGAGTGGTTAATGTTTATGTTGCATGCAACCTGAATGCCAAGGATATCATGTGGGAGGAATTGACTAAGGTTAAATCAGTATATTAGGATCCGATCTGGTGTTTCTTTGGTGACTTAATGCGGTTAGAAATGTGAATAAAAGGAGAGGTGCCAGAATTAGGGGAGACCAATCTAAGGAGATGAGTGGTTTTAATGGCTTCATCGATAGTAATTTCTTGTTGGGGTCCAAAGCCTTTTAGAACTATTGATGCGTGGCACATGGAGAGGGGTTTTAAAGACCTTGAAAGTCTGGAACTACAAATTGTTTGGGCGTTTAAATTAGGAAAAGGAAAGGATTATGAAGGAAATAGAGGTCCTTGATTGCCAATATGCAAATGGTATTCTAGAGAAGAATGATAGGCTGAAAAGATTGGAGCTTATTGGTCTGTTGACTATGACGAACAAAAAGATTGACTCTCTTATTAGCCAAAAGGTTATAGCAAATTGGTTCAAGCATGGGGAATCATTTTCAAGGTACTTTCACTTTATGCTTATATGGTTAATACTTAGAAATGAAGTCAAAGGTGTAATGGTGGGGGGCTTATGAAATGAGGAACCTGAAGTTGTCTGAAAAGAAGCGAAAAAAAAGTTTGAAGACAGTGAGGTTTTTCCAAGATACGAGTAATATCCCAAAAGGGTGCAATGCATCCTTCATTGCCTTAGTCCCTAAAGTGAGGGACTCTCTGAAGCTCGACCAATATAGGCCTATTTCTTTAGTGGGGCTCTACACAAAATAATCTCAAAGGCCCTATGAAGCAGAATCAAGAGTGCCCTACCCTCGGTTATTGATGAATTTCAATCTTCTTTTCTGAAAGATAGAGGGTTGTTAGACAATGTTCTTGTGGCAAATGAAGTGGTGGAGGATATCAAGAGGAATGGGAAACGTGGACTGTGCTTGAAGGTGGACTATGAGTAGACTAGAAGGAAGAACTTTAAATGCCTGGATTGATGGCCTCTTCCTCCATTAGTGAAATCCTCTCTTACTTGATCTCCATCATGCTCCCCGAGTTGGAGAGAATCCGTTCACGAATTCTGAATCCCTGCATATAACAAAGTCAGTTTACTATCAAAATTATCAAGTGAATAAGAAAAAAGGCAAACATGACTTAGAATTTGTAAGCAGTGGGAGTTCAGAAAAGGAGGTCCTATAGACAGACCAAGTTGGAAAAAATTGTTTGGGAATGATGATATTTTTTGGAAAAAGTCCTCTTAAATGGTGAAAACCATTAGGAGGTATGAAAAAAATCATCCCTAACA
>Ga0123342_1005290_pt1 | contig 18879 bp, 12 predicted proteins | sample Turbeawhitnodule_FD_89960 | JGI IMG/M metagenome (GOLD analysis project Ga0123342, IMG submission 89960) | Root nodule microbial communities of legume samples collected from Mexico - Turtle bean Mexico white nodule | ecosystem: Host-associated > Plants > Roots > Nodule | place: Mexico: Nepantla...
CCTATCATGAAGAGTTCGATTCAATCATTACAAGATTGAAGTTAGCTAATGATCATATTCTCAGCTGCTTCCTTGGTGGCTTAAAGCAAGACATCCAAATGATGGTACGCATGTTCCAGCCTACATCTCTACAACATGCGTTTACTTTGGCTAGGACGTATGAAGCAGCCCATTCAAGCAATTCGATAGCCAACTTAGATAGGGGAGTCTTGGTCCAGCACCAGTGCCACTGTCGTCGTCTGCTCCAATCAATGTGGCCCCCACACCCAACCCAAATCGCCACTTAACGTCAGAGTTCATAGCGGAACGCAGAGCCAAAGGCCTTTGTTATTTTTGTGATGAACCCTACTCAATGGAGCACAGTAGGGTACACAAGAAATTACAGCTTCACGTCATGGAGATGGAGGAAGAAGATGACCCCCTTGATCGTCCTCCTAGTGACGCGACTGAATTATTGCAAAGAAAGGAGCCACAAATCTCAGTCTACGCATTGTTCAAAACTATGAGAATAACTGGATATCATAAAAAACGACCTTTACATATTCTCATTGATAGTGGCAGCACTCATAATTTCTTAGATACCCAAATGGCTCAAAAATATGGGTGCATAATTGAGACGATTGCCCCTTTGAATGTCATGGTAGCAGATGGGTCAAAGATCAAGATATCTCCCGTGGTCAAAAATTTTAGTTGGACAATTCAGCACACAACTTTTACTGCTGATATGCTACTCCTTCCTTTGGGGTGTTGCGATTTAGTGCTAGGAATTGAGTGGCTCATAACATTGGGCGATATTTTATGGAATTTCGACAAACTCACTATGGAGTTCAATATACAAGGAAGGCGACATGTTCTACGTGGCTCTATGGCCCCAAGATCAAACCTACACCCAAGCAACAATTGAGTAAAGCTTTTCTTGAAGATGTGCATTTATCTATGATTCACATTGGTGCAAAGGAGGAGATGTTGTTGCATTCCTTGACTACATATGCCACACAAAAGGAAATTCCAACTGAGTTCATGAATCTATTCCACGAATTTGCAAATGTTTTTCCAGAACCACAACAATTACCACATTTTCGACCAGGCCATGATCATCATATTCCCTTGATTCAGGGAGTTAATCCCGTCAACAAAAGGCCTGAAAGTACCAATTGTTCCATTCTTGAGGACAAGAATGTTGTTGTGGGGAGGGCATTGTTATATTCTAAAGTTTTAGGATTTAATTAGTTAGGATTTTATTAGGATTTTATCATTTATTTAATTAGTTAGGATTTTATTAGGATTTTATCATTTATCTTTCTATCATTTATCTTTATCATTTGTAATCTTTAGTACTTATAAATAGAGTATTGAACTATTATTTGATATATGAATAATATATGCACCTTGTTTCCTTTACTCAATTCTCTATCTTTGTTCTTGTTCTTGGTATAATCGGAAGCCACCTAAAGGTTTCCTTTGTCCAAAGCTTAATCGTTCTTCGAAATCTCTTACGAGAGGACCTAGACGCTTCTACACACGATCGTTCATATCAGTATAAGAGCCCTAGGTGCAGCAACAAGTACCAGTTTTATTTGGGGAGGTGAAAATTTAGTAGAAGTTACTTTGTTACCTATTCCATTAGGAACTACGGATTATTTGGTCCATCATATTCATGTTTTGTTACCTATTGATACTCTTAAAGGTTTCTATTTGCTCGTAGTTCACTATTGATACTGATAAAGCAAATCTAAGTTTTCGTTATCTGCATTTGTATGGTTCTTCATTATCTGCATTTGTATGGACTTTTAGTTTAATGTTTCTATTCAGCAGGTGTGGTTATTGGCAAGAACTTATTGAATCCATTGTTTAGGCACATAATAAATTAAAAGTTGCTCCTGGTAAGCAGCCCAAAGCCTTGAGCATTGTACAAGGACGTGTTGTAGGAGCAACACATTACCTTCTACCAGGTAGAATTGCCACAACATGGACATTCTTATTGCAAGAATTATTGCAGTAGGATAATAGTTAGGAGGATTTAAAAATCATTATAGCATTAAGATTTTCAAGTTTTACTAAAGGCTTAGCTCAAAACCCCACTACTCGTCATATTTGGTTTGATATTGCTACCCGAATAACGAAACAACAAGACGTTGATATTGTTGCTCGTGAAGAAGAATAGCAGAGAGTTTACAGAATTCACTGCAAAACCATTGGAGGGAAGAATCCGATAAAGACTTTCCAGAAAATGAATGCAAGACTGGTTCTTGAGAGAAGCCAGCATGGTGAGGGAAAGAGAGAAAAAAAGAAGAAGCTCGTGATACCATGAAAGACCATGAAAGGTTTAGAGAATCACAGAGAGAGAGAAGAATAGAAACGGCATGTAATGTTTTCTTTCTGTATTGATCCAGAGTGAGAGAATATATATGTATGCATGTCATGCATAACAAATCCTTATTCTTAAATTAACGTACAGGTTTTAACAAAAGTTTTTAAATTTATTAAAAAAATCTCATTCAAATATGTAAAAAATGACATAGGTGTATCTTAAATTGAGATTATTTTAAGAATACAAAAGTGCTTTAATGAATATATTTTTAATTATAAAAAATTAAAATACAAATAAAAGTTTATAAAAGTATATTACATTCTGTCATGAGCACCCCAAACTCTTAGCTTCCTCTTTTATTTCATTTCATGTGATCTCAATTCTTAATTATTATTTGATGCAAATTTACTAATCTTTCATTAATTGAGAAAGTTTAAAATACTTCACTTTTACCAAACACAAATAATCCCAAGTTTTTCAAAGTTGCTTAAATTATGAAAAATATATCCAAGTAGTATATGCAAGATCACGATGACCCAAAGGAATTACTAAAAAAATGTTGACTCAAACTTACATACAATTTAAAAGTGAATTTTGGACTTTTTAATTATAATTGAAGTTTCACCTTAAAAGGTAACGCAGATTTTAATGGTAAGTAATAAGCTGCTATCGAAATACTTTATTTTAAAGAAAAGAAATCCAATTTTCGTTTAATTTAGTTCAAAATAAAGGGTAGCTTCAAGTGGCACTTGTGTCAGGAGCGGGTGGATAGCCCGTCCCCGAGTTGTTCCATAAAATCTGTAAACTAAATTTTGTAGCCCTCTTTCGCATAAGGATTGATATGCGGATCAGTCAAAATAAGAAATATTTTTAAAAGAATATTTTTTTAAAATTTTAAATTTTTATTATTTATATACATTAGGAGATGGTTTCATAATATAATTTTATTTAAATTTTCAAATTGTAAAATATAAAGTTACATAAAAAAAAATATGAAAGTACGTACAAATTTTTTTTACATTTTAAAGTTATACAAATTATGCTATGCGAAAACATATTGAAGTACATACAAATTTTTTTACATTTTAAAGTTATACAAATTATGCTATGCGAAAACATATTGAAATAAGCCATCGCTCCTCGTTTTTTCAGCGAACCACTCCCTCCACAAGAGTTTAATTTATAATAGTTATTATAAAAGAAAAGAAAAATAGAAAGAGCAAGTGCTATTGGCAACCATTGTTTAGCTGTGACCACAAATAGAGTAGCGAAAATGAACAGCTTGAGCTTTATAACGATCCCTACATCTCTCGTGTTTGGAAATGGCGGTTTTCCAGAGTTTGCGAAGAAGAAGACAAAAGCGAGTTGCAGTCGCAGAGACGATGATGGTCCTCTGTCCTCTGCTTCGGCTTACGCCGTCCTTGGACTGGACCCTCCCTGCTCCGCCGCCGATATGAAAGCTGCTTTTCGAGCCAAAGTACCGCCGTCACCAACATCATTATTCCATTCCCTCATCCCAATTTCACTACTCATTCATCTTTGTTTCTCGCTTTCTCTTGCTCCCAAAGGTGAAGCAGTTCCATCCAGACCTCAACAGACACTCTAACACAACACACTCTGATGCTATGATTCGCCGCGTAATTGAAGCCTACCGGATCCTATCGAACTGCACCCCATCACAATTAATTGAAAGGTAGTGATGATTTCAGTCTTTTCTTTAACTTTTCACTTCTTGAAATTGGAAACCTTCCACAATCTTTGTTTTTCATTCGGAGTTTCGTTTTTAGTGAATGCTTAGATCCCTTTGACACGCCAGAGTGCGAAGCTTTTGATCTTTTTGTTAACCAGCTGCTTTGTGTCGGCAAAGGTAAGGGACATGCCCTCCAATTTTACTTTATGCTCTTCTGTTCTCGGGTTCTTATACTGTAGAACAGTGATGATCTATGAAGTTATGAATTTAAGTGACGTCTTAAGTCTTAAATGACGTGTGAGTATCCGACACACCTGGCACATATATGTGAAGTGTCCGATTGAAAAAGTATTTGTTAGATTTTTGACAATTATAGTATATGATTCTAACACAATTTTAAAAAAGAAAAATTACATTAATTTTTGAAAAATTCAAATTTTATTGTATAAATTGTTATTATGATTATTAAAATAAGAAACAAATATTTATGAATCGGTCATGAAAAATATTTTTCTGCTCCCAAAAAATAATCTGAAACATACTTTTACACATAAATCTTTATTGTTAATTTATATAATTCATAATTATATAATATATAAATTTGTGTCTTCGTGTCCTATATTTTAAATTACGTATCTCTGTATCCATGTTGTATCACGTATCACTGGATCCATGTTGTATGTCTCTTCTATATAGATGATAGAAGATGACCCTTCAAATTTGTAATGCAGAAAAATAACTCTGATAGGAAGAGAATTTGCTAGATTTCTAGTACTATCGGTGTATACTACATGCTCTTGGAAACTAGGAACTGATCAATATATATTTACTTTTCCATTTCATTTACAAAAGTAAATTTTCTGTAGCGTGTTCAAATTCCTGTGTGAAAAGAGCCCCTCATGCTTTTACATACGCCTCTTCAACTGGAACAGCACGTGCATCTTCTCAAGGTTTTCTTACCTGAAATTCAGTCACATAATTTTGAGCAAGGCATATGCCAAAGAATGACATATGTTTCACCTAGTTTTAAATTTTTGTGTAAACATCATTTTATTCGTAGTTCTAATTACATTGCCACCATCTACAACCATTTAAGGTCATGGGGATGATTACCCAGTTCAGTGTGCTGTTGGACAATGCCCTAGAAACTGCATTTACTACGTAACCCCTTCACAAAGAATTCTCTTGGAGGAGCTACTTGACAGGTAACCTTAATCATCCACCAAAACTTTTCTGGTAAGATGCGGGATTACATATTGTTGATGTATTATTTCTGACAGAATTGAAAGGATACAAGTTTCCCTTGTTTTTCCATCAATCTTCACTAGTATATAAAATGCCATAATTCCTGTGGCAATTTTTTGCAAATTCATCAGAGAATCCGGAGTTTCATTATATTCCATGAATTTCTTGTTTCCATTTGGTTGATGTTGCAGTATACTGGAAGCACCCTATGATACATCAGCTGATGCAGATTTGCTGTATTCACTTATAAATAAAGCTAAGTTTGAGAATAACCGATATCAAAAACCACAGAGGCAACCCAAAGGTTCAAGCCAAAATGTCGATTGGTTTTAAACATTTGGATACCAACTCTGTTCATATACAGTCAATAGGACTGAGATTTTCATGACAGTGCCAATGGCTAGATATCAGATTCTTATAGAAGGCTTACACCTCGTCTGAAACATAGTAGAAGAACATATTATACATAGGTTGTGATGCAGCAGATATTACAGAGTTGCAATGCAAAATGTCCATTTTCATGTGTAAAACTAGTTTATCTAACTGCAGACAGATTAAAAATCTTGATAGTTAAAAATGTAGAATTAAAGAGAAATGATAAGAAACACTTTCGAGTATATCAATAGGAAAAAGAGAGTTTTTCTATTTGACAGATTTATCGGAAACTAGTTTTTAGATTGCAAGCACTTGATCAGTCCTTATTTTACTTTTTACAATATTTTTATTTTTCATTACTATGTTGCTTACCATATCGTATCTCTTTTTTCACGGTAAAATTATATAATAAATTTTAATTTACATTTGATATATTATTTAATAAATTTTATGACCCAAAATTCTTATTATCAGATTTTTTTAATTTTTTTTACGTATTTTACCTGTATGTTACAACGTCTTGTTGTGTACAAATGAAACTTAATTCCACGTTTTGCAAATCTATCATCATTATTTCGTAAATTTATAAGTCATGATAAAATAATTAGCATTTTTACAAAATATGGTTTGATGTCGTTTCATTTATTAAATTTTTTTTGACGTCTTAACAAACAAGTCGATAAACATTCAACATATTGATAAAATATGAAAAAACAAAAATATGATAATATAATAGACCAAAAAAAATTGGAGTACAAAATTTAAAAAATGAAGTGGTAAAACTTGTAATTAAACAAAAAATGAAAAAAAAAAACAAAGGGTTGTCATCTTGTTACATAGTTTATAAATAGAGTTTTTTTGATGTTATTTAATTTTTTTAAAAACTTTTTTTTCATAACACATTAGCACAAAGTTAAATATTTAATGAATAATTATGGAAAAATGTAAAAAAAAAACTGTAGGGATAAAATTCACACCCTGATTATAGGTAAATAATAAAATGTGGAATTAAACCTAAGTTTTGTCATATTTGGTAGTGATTATACAACTTTTATAAGTAATTAATTAATTTTTATTAAAAACATTTTTTACTCATCTATTTTCTTAAAAAATTGATTATCATATTATTAGTGCAAGCATTGATGAGCTCTACACTATTGTAAAACACATTTTTTTATATCAATTATCTTGGAATACTACACGGGTTCCAATAAATATTCAACACATGTACAAAGATTTACATGGTTTTCAAAACGCATCCATGCACTTACCTTTTTCAACTGTAAACATTTTTAATTTTAAATTCATAACGATGATTTAAAATTCATAGTTTACTTTATATTACATATAATTTTTTTAAGAGTAACACTTTAGTCATTTTAACCGGGATTATCAATCAATTTGATGTGATATAAAAAATAAATTAAGTTTATTGGCAAATTTAATTGTAACATTGTCCAATTAATTTATTTTGTTTTTGGAATTGATAATGATTATTAGTTTAAAAATCTGATGATTATTAATTAATCTGAGACATGGAAATATCGAAGTTAAAGCATAAAAATAGTAATTTTAGTATGTTCTTAGATTGCAAGAGAGGGAGAGAGAAAGGGAGAGTTGTAAGACTTTTTTTATGAGGACATTCTCTTTTACCAGACATTCAGCTCAATACACAATAAAGTTATCACATGGATCAATAAGTTTTCCCTAAACTTTAATACTTTACCACTATCACTCATCGTATTACCTGTCAAAACAGTAGGAATGCCCCTTTTCATATTCTAATAATTCTAGCTTTTTGCAACCAGAATTTTAATCAGTGTAACAAATATCACACAATCAGCTATCTAAATTACTCAAATATCTCAATTATACTGATAAAAATCTATTCTTTCAAAAATCCAAAACTCAAAAAGTAGCTCCAAAGTAGAGCATAGCTCAGTGATGTAATTGTTGTTACGAGTGACACCCTTTGAAGATTTTGAAAATGTAAAACAGTACAAATAAATAAAGTACAACATGTAGGCTTTAGCTAGCATGGTGCAAGCTTAAGCTTCTTGACTAATACAATGTATGAGCAGTAGAGTATTATCTGCAAGTGTGAACATTAGCTAGTAATATCCAGTGCTCACTTTCACCAACCATGAGGTCCATGACCCAGCTCATAATAATTGGCTCCATGGATATGAGCATCATCATAGTGATCATAACCATGACTATGATGGTGGTGGTGATCATGACCATGACTATGATGGTGGTGGTGATCATGAACACTGCTTTTTGCTTCATCAAGCTTCTTCTGTATGTGCTCTGGGATGGACTCTTGCTCAACTTTCCTGACAGACTTTGGTAATGACAACACAAACTGAGAAATTTTGTCAGCTATCTCCACTGCAGCATCCTCCTAGTTTCAACAACAAAAGGAAAGAACATTGAGATTAGATGGTAAAATAATAAATTTATGTGATATGGAAAAATAAGTAGATAGTATAATGAGTGGACAGAATACGAAAATAAACAGGAAAGATTTCTTAATTATTGCATCTTCAGGCAAAACCAAAAAATAGTTCATTGACTCAAAAACATATTTCTTTCCCATCCCTCAGATCTCCTACTTTCACATTCTCTTCCAAGAGGAACCAAGATCATTCTTCTTGAAATGAGGATTAATCTACTAAGGGGAAATGATTGCATAGTTCTTATATTTTTTATATAGAAAATCTCTACGAGACAAGGAATGATTGTATTTAATTTGACGCGTTATGATTTACCATAATGTATTTAATATCTGTTGGTAGTGATACCTTGCTTCTCTCAGGAAGCAACTATGATGGATTTGTTCCCCACGACATGAACCATAGTGCATACATTACAGTATCGAAAGGAAATATTCACAACAAGTAGTTATTGTTGCTGGAAAAAATTTCTATTGTAACAGATAGCAAGCAAATTCGTCAAACAAATTAGTCCTACAACAAATTACAATGACAGACAGATATCTGAAAAGCAATATAGAACTCCTCCAGAACTTAAAAACAGTAAACACTGAGCAGATTTATACATGGAAGAGGTTTGCAAAGCCAGACACTAGCTAAGTTGGAGAATATGGTTCATGCTTCACACCGAATTAGGATTTAGGAAAAACCCACATATAATACTTAAGCATATTGTATGATCATATAAAATACAATAAATTGTTCATCATCTAATCATTATAGTTGACTCGAGGTTTATGAATTCTTCATCTGCCACATCACTAACAAACCTTACAAAAGGGAACTACTTTAGCTACTGCGTTTGACTTATTACAGAAACCATAACCCACAAAAACTGGCCATGCAAAAAACAACACAGGCCAGTTCAAATGCATGCATAACCAATAGCTTCATCACTAGGTGAACTAAAAAGTTGAAAAGTTAACATCTATATTCGATGACAACTTGAATATATAAAAAAGCTCATTCAAAATTCAGCAAGCAGGAGTCTTCAAGAAAGTTTAGATCAACATAATACAGCATCAGAGCATAGTCACATCACATCTCACAGCAACACAAAACCTAATACTGAAGTTACTTGGCAACTGATCAAGGCTTACCAACAATATCATCCGTAACCAACTCATAAACTAGAGAGAAGATGACAACTTCAGAATCCATAAATTACTAGTTTAATGTAAAGTTTAAACCACCCCAGTTTAAATTTCATCCCATCATCCATTTCAATTCTGTTAAACAATCTCTTCATGACAACAAAAACCAAAGCAAAAACAAATCTTGATCTCACCTGTGCCCAGCGGCCTCCAGAATGTGTAACAAAACTGGCCTGTGGAAGCGCATTGGCAACCCGGTCACCCTCCTGACTCCATTCCTGAGACCAGCCAGCAGACCACAGCACCTGCATTGGCATACCTTTCAATCCCTCACCCCACTCTGCCAAGTCAAAGCTGGAATTCACTCTCTTCCCCACATTCACAACCGCCCTCCTCCCATCTCTTCCCTTCAACAACATCCTCAAAGCATCCGAATCCACCACATCAACCCTCTTGGAACAGCACAAAGCCACCACCTTAGCATACACAAAAGAAACCCCCAACACCACTTCCCTCACCACAGGCACCTCCAGCACCCAAAGGGGAAAAGCCCCATACAACGCCGTATCGATAAGCGTCAAGCTCCTCACCAACTCAGCCCTCTCAGAAACAAAATCAGCACTCATCCCCAACGCGGAATCGTGCAGAACCAAGTGAACAGGAGCAAGCCCCATCGAATCGATAACTTCCCCCAACACTTTCCCCATCTCTTCTGGACCCAAATCAACGGGCTTTCTCACTTTTCTCTTCGACATACGCGCTTGAATCTCCTCGTACGGTATCTGACCGGTTTCCACCATCTGATCAAACGCCCAGAAGACACCCTTCTCTTGAATCTCACTGTACACGTACTGAAACCGCCCCAAAACCCCATCAACCCCCTCCACAGACACCTCCACGGACTTCTCGGAGAAGCCGTGTCCGGGGAGGTCAACGGTGGTTACATGCACTCCCTCGGCGGCGAGAGATTTGGCGAGCTGGCGGTAGGAGTATGAGCTGAGACCCTGACCATGCACAATGACTACGTTTTCAGACGATGTGAGACCCTCTTGAAAGGTGAATACTTGGATGGGGGTTTCGTTGGGGTGCGTTTGGACCTTGATGGCGCGGCCGTTGGAGTAGTGGTGGCGGAGGGAAGTGGGGAGAGTGAGGAACCAGGCTTTGGGGTCTCGGGGAGAAAGGGAAGAGGTGAATACGAAGATGAGAGAAAGGAGGGAAACGGAGAGAATGAAGTAGAACCAGAAAGAAAAAGGATTGTTGTTGCTATTATCGGTGTTGCTCTGGGGTGGTGGAGAAGAGGGAGGTTTGGATTTGGGTTTGCGGGGTTGTTCTTGTTGTCGCTGTTGTAGCTCTGGTTCTGGTTCTTCTGTGATGATAGCCATGGTCGATACTCTGAGCTTGAAAGTTGAAACCACCTTTGAAGCTTTGAGTGATAGTTATGGAGACACCATCATTGCGTTGCTCATGGGTGTAGTAGTGCGGCTCTCCAACTCCGAGGTACTTTTTATTTAAAAAAAAAAGAGCCAATATTTTCAATCTATTTTCTCTCCCAATTAAATTCGGACACTCTTATTAAATGGTGTGTCTATCGGACACTGACACTTATATGACACCGTTAGGACACACGTGAAGTGTCTAATTCAAAAAATATTTATTAGATTTTTGATAATTTTAATACAGTTTTAACACAATTTTAAAAATAAAAATATATTAATTTATTATAATTATAAAAATAAAAAAACAAATCTTTATAAAACAGTCATAAAAAATATCTTTCTGCTTCAAAAAAAAAATCTGAAACATACTTATACATATAACTCTTTATTGTCAATTTATATAATTCATAATTATATAATATATAGATCCGTGTCTCCGTATCTTAGATTATAAATTTTACCATATTTGTCATACCTAACTCGCAATAAAATATTCACTCACTTTTTTTTAAAGAAATATTAAATAATAATAATAATTTGATTTTTACATGTTTCTCGTACCTTAATTTACTAGAACATTTCATTGTTTTTTCAGGTTGTTATTATTAACGAACGAAAGAACGTTATCGCGTGAGAACTATAAATTCTTGCATCGCTGCAATTTGTTCTTCCAATTCTGAAAAGGCAGAAATTATCAACTTACGATGCAACTCGCTCTGATTTCATCCCCTCTTTCACTCTCAACGCGCTCTTTGTTCTTTCCCCTCCCTCTCTTCCTCTCACGCCCAAACCCAATTTTCTTCAATCTCAAATCCAATAAACCTTCCTTCACCGTTCGGAATTGCGGCAGCAGTTCCTTCAAAGTCAAACCCTCTTCCGAAATCAGAAAACCCCTCGCTGAATCCCAACCTGACGCCAAGCTTACCGCGCTCCGACGCCTCTTCTCCCAACCTGGAGTCGACATTGACGCCTACGTCATCCCTTCTCAAGACGCTCACCAGGTTTCCTTTGCTTCAATGTTTCTGTCGATGTAATGATTTTCTTGATTCAGGAAAGAAAATGAAAGAATGAAAAACAAGTAGAAAATGACACTATTGTTTGATAAAAAGAAGGATAAGTAATCAATATTGTCTCTTAAGTTACTTAGTTAGCGAAAGTACACAATTGTAAACACTCCCCTTAAAGTGAATAGTCTCTTAAGTCAATTTGGTATCACTCCTCCTTCTTTTTCCCCTACCTTCGCATCTAGTGCCATTCCTCCTGACTCACTGTTACCTTGCTTGTCAAGGTTCCTCCCTGGTGTTGAAAACATGACAATACACCAACTAGCTTTTGGGCAAGAGTTTATGGTCACCTAAACGAAGTTTATGTTTTATCAAACACTGTCACCAATGTTCTGAAGTCAGGGATGGAAACCATTAAATGGTTTGGTAAGGGCTTGGTAGTAATGATAAGAGGTTTTAATGGTTACCCGTAATGAAAAAATATAAAGAATACAGACAATGAATAAATGTTTCTTATTCAATTTTTGGCATATTTTTTAAATTTATTCAAAGAAAATGTTTTCTAATCTTCAACCAGACATATTTTCAGCTTTGTGTTTTGTTTTCTTTGAAATTGGAAATAGAAAATGTTCAAATAAACATCCCTTTGGATTGTGTGTCTTCATCCTTTCATTCTTTTTCTTCCTAAATCACTCTAACCAAACAGACCCCGGGTGTATATACATGATAATTTGAATTTGGTGTTAGAGCGAGTTCATTGCCGAGTGTTATACGAGGAGAGCCTACATATCAGGTTTTACTGGCAGTGCTGGAACTGCTGTGGTTACTAAGGACAAAGCTGCTCTCTGGACAGATGGCAGATATTTTCTCCAGGTTAGGTTTTATTGGACTCCAGCTGCGGATTTCATCTTCATCCAGAATGAATTGAACTAATTTTGTGATTTATTTTCTATCATTTCACAGGCGGAGAAGCAGCTTAGCTCCAATTGGATTTTAATGCGAGCAGGAAACCCAGGAGTCCCTACTGCGAGTGAATGGCTCAATGAGGTTTTGGCTCCAGGTGGCAGAGTTGGCATCGATCCCGTGAGTTTTCTTTGGGGCATTTATATCTTCTTTTAATGTTGCATGCTGATTTCGTTAAATATTGTTTTCTATTTTTATTGCAAACTGTATGTTTAATTCTCTTCATTCTAACATTCAGCAAAACAAACTGAAGTTCTCTTTATTTATTGCCCGGTCATATGAACAATCTTGTATTCTCAGCGTAGCCAATTAAGTAGTAGTGTCATGTGTGGATAAAGTTTTCTATAAATAGGAGAAGAAAATAAGAAGAAAAAAATTAAATAAACTTTTTCCATAAATTAAAATTTGTTTATGCACACTAGTTAAAATCAACTTTTAGAGAAGCTAAATCAAAGATTTACAAAACTTATTTGTGCATATGTTAAAATTTAGCTTATGGAGAATTATGTTTAATATGTTTAATTATTTCTATTTATTTTCTTCTCCTCTAAAGAAGAACTCTTTATCCAAACAAAGCCTAGGTTATTTGTTGTAATTGTTAATCTAATCCTGAATGTCATGTTGAAGTATTATCTTTATACTTACCTTGAACAATTAAAAACTTTTTTTTCCCCTTCTTTCGATCTTGCATGCCCCTCTTTTGGTTTCTTTTTCTAATACAATGTTCTCTTCCATATTGTTAAGGAGGCAGTTTCTTTTTACTTCGGATGCTGCAGAGGAACTTAAGGGGGTTATATCTAAGAAAGATCATGAGCTTGTTTACTTGTACAATTCAAATCTTGTGGATGAAATATGGAAAGAATCTAGGCCAAAACCTCCAAATAATCCAGTTAGAGTGCATGACTTAAAGTATGCTGGTTTAGATGTTGCATCAAAATTGTCATCTTTGAGGTCAGAACTTGTCAATGCTGGCTCTTCTGCAATTGTCATTTCCATGCTTGATGAAATTGCATGGTTGTTGAACTTGGTAATGTATCTTTAACTATTTGCACCTTCTTTTCCTTGATATTCTGATGGTTTGGTTTATACTATCACATATCCCTGTAAACCTTCTTCAAGATCTTATTAAAGTTGCTTTGATCTAAGTATAACATAAGTAACTTATGGGTTCCTTTTTTCAAATGTTTCACCCAGTGAGAGTAACATTTTGACTTTTTCTTTTGAAGAGAGGCAATGATATTCCGCATTCACCTGTTGTGTATGCATACTTGATTGTGGAGATTGCTGGAGCAAAATTATTTGTAGATGATTCCAAAGTTACTGAAGAGGTGAGGAATCACTTGAAGAAAGCTAATATACAGATCAGGCCATACAATTCAATTATATCTGAAATCGAAAGGTGATTATGGAAAATTCATTCATATTTTTATGATTCTTTTTAAAAGCATCATGGCTTTGGAAATTGAGCTTGATTTTCATTTTAAGATTGGCAGCACAAGGTGCTCCTCTTTGGTTGGACACTTCATCTGTTAATGTTGCTATTGTAAATGCCTATGGAGCTGCCTGCGACAAATATTATCAGAACCGGGAGAAAAAACACAAAACCAGGACAAATAGTTTTGATGGATATATTGAGAGCTCGGATTTACCCTTTGCTGTCCATAAAGTCTCTCCTGTTTCTATTTCAAAGGCCATAAAAAACGAATCAGAGCTTGAAGGAATGCAAAACTGTCATTTAAGGTAAGCCTATTTTACCTTTGTGAGGATTATTGCGGATGGTTTTTGCGTGTTTCGATTTCTGTATTTTAATGATCTTTTCTGAATGGGAGCTCTTCATGTAGCTGACTGACTGGCTGCATAATTCATTCTTCCTCCAGTTAGATATTCATAGGTGTTTGACAAAATGTTAAATTAAAGCAATGTACTTGTCAAGCAGAAGCATGCATATACATGTACATATAATTGTTCTATCTTTTCATTTCCAGGGATGCTGCTGCCCTTGCTCAGTTCTGGGATTGGTTAGAAACAGAAATTACCAAGGATAGAACATTGACAGAAGTAGAGGTTTCAGATAAACTTCTTGACTTTCGCTCAAAACAAGCTGATTTCCTGGATACTAGCTTTGACACAATAAGTGGTAGACTGTCAGTTTCTTTTAATATATTCTATTGAATTATGGTAAAAGAAACATGAAAATATACTGCCGTAATTTTTCCTCAGTTTTATTTAACTGCCAATTATTTTACGGAAAAATTCAAAAAACATACCTCCTGTTATAAATAGGGAGTGTAAAGGAACACCATTTAGTAATCCTATGTAACAGATATGGTAATTCTATAAAAATACGTTGCTGTTATTCCTCATAGTACTTATGTTTACCAGTAGTTCCATTTATATTTTTATTTCTCTTAGACTTCAGTACAATTCCTCTGTTTTGACCAATAGTTTGCGCATTTTATTGGTTCATTCAGGTTCTGGTCCAAATGGGGCTATCATACACTACAAACCAGAACCAGAGAGCTGTAGTTTTGTGGATGCCAATAAATTGTTCTTATTGGATAGTGGTGCTCAATATGTTGATGGCACAACTGACATAACGAGGACAGTTCATTTTGGCAAGCCTACTGCAAGAGAGAAAGAATGCTTTACCCGAGTCTTGCAGGTATCTTGCTTGCACCTCTTTCCTGGGTTTATTTCTGCATTTTATTCATGTAAATGTCCTCACAATTCTCAGCAATCTAGGTTATGCGTCAATCGTACAAATTTATGTTTTTATTTTCGAGTAGATGCAAAATGGCTGTCATTAATGTTTAACATCTCCGTCCTGGTAATTTGACCTTCTTAAATAATTCTGCCTAAACCCATATACCTTATTACAGGGCCATATAGCTCTTGATCAGTCAGTCTTCCCAGAAAATACCCCTGGTTTTGTGCTGGATGCTTTTGCCCGTTCCTTTCTTTGGAAAGTTGGACTTGACTACAGGCATGGTACGTTCCTACTTCAAATGGAGGGCTGTTATTTTCTTAAAAGCGAATGGATTCATTGATTGATTGAACAATTTTGCTTAATTGTCATCTGTTCAGGGACTGGGCATGGTGTAGGAGCTGCATTAAATGTTCATGAAGGCCCTCAAAGTATTAGTCACCGTTTTGGAAATTTTACCCCTCTAATGAAGGGCATGGTAGTTAGCAATGAGCCTGGCTATTATGAAGACCATGCCTTTGGTATTCGGATTGAGGTAATTTTCTTCTAAGCTATCTTATATGCTTTGAAATGTTAACTTTAGCTTCCGGTGTTGCTGTATTGTTTAGATTATCATTCAATTAGTTTTATTAGTTGTTAATACTTGTAGTAATTTTATCTCCTTTAAGAAGCTTACCCTTTACGCCTAAGGAAAGTTGAGGGGTATAGGAATTCAAGAAGTATCCTAAATTTCTAATGAAAGGCTTTCTTTTGAGATCTTATGAAGCTTGATTGCTATTTTCCAGATTCTCTTACTGGTTAATAAGTGGCAGTTTCAATTTCACGTGTGCATTGCATAACTTTCCATCAACCATGAGTGTCTTTTAAGAGACTTGCAGTGAATTGCTTGATTCAAGATTTTCTATATTTCATTATTCTTACCATCACTTGGTAATGAGAAGAAAGTGCCACGATACTGTCCCACACTATTCCTTTTTTTCTCCTAACTGTTAAAATAACATTTTGACTGTCTTATATTCTGATTTGCATGATGATGATACTTTTTGGCTTGCAGAATCTCCTGTATGTAAGAAATGTTGAGACACCAAATCGTTTTGGGGGAATCCAGTACCTAGGATTTGAAAAACTTACTTATGTACCCATTCAGGTATGTTGTTGCCTGTTGGTCATCTTTTCCTCATAATTTTGTTGCTGCAGTTGATAGATTTATTTTCTTCTTTTTGGGTGATGTTTGTGTAAGGTAAAATGCCTCTTGTAGGCTTATTGTTCAGCATCAGGACATTGAGGATGTAAAATAGCTTATTCTCTCATAAGTTTTGATCTAATTATGCTTCTATACCAATGTAGTAGTGACAACAGTCCTTTCTTTTAATAAGAGTTGAAAAGGGAGTCACAGCGGTCATTGAGGCCTCTTTGATGGTGGACAATTCAGTGCCTAATGGTTTTTAGTCAATCAATTATGATTTTTTTTATAGAATATTAATCCTATAAAGCACAAGAAAAGGTAAATTACTACCCAGAAATTAAAAATTATGTATTTTCTACATACCTGCATTGCTGAAAGTATCCTCAAGAAATTTATCATTAACTTGAATTGGCTGCTCATTCCATTCTGAATGTCTGTTTATATTTTAATATAATTTATGAGGACTTGAAGTGATGCTTTCAGTTTTCATTTTGTCTTCTCAGTGAAACTCTATCCGAGCCATATATCTTTTTGTACTCTTTTTACTAACCTGGGCATATCCTGCAGATTAAATTGGTTGATTTGTCTCTGCTATCGGCTGCTGAGATTGATTGGCTTAACAATTATCACTCACTAGTCTGGGAAAAGGTATTTTGCTTTGTCTATTTTAGGTACATTAGATTTCCTTCTAGTGTATTCCAAGACTTGCTTTTTGTTGTGGTTTTGTTCTCCTTAGTTCCTTTTTCCCTATCTCGTACATAAACGTATTCCATGGCTTTGCTTTTTTGTAACTGCCCGATCCTTAGACTTATGGTTCTTTAAAATACTATTTTTAATTCCACTGCCCCTCAACAGTTTAAGAATACTTAAACATCATAGAGCATGCTTGTGTTTGTGTTGATCACCCTCTCTCTTTAGCTGTCCACGGAATGGAACCGTCCTTAGTCCTGCTTTGTGCAGTCTGCTCAGTCCCCTTACTTCTCCAGCCACCTGTCCCAAAAACCCACTCAAACTTTCTGTTTTTTAATCTTGTATCACAGGTTTCATCATTGCTGGATGGCTCTGCTCTCCAATGGCTTTGGAGCAACACTCGACCTATCATCCATGAGAGAATTTAATTCATGTTAATGTGCTATGGAATACCAGGTTCACATTCTGGCCCTTACCTGGTTCACAAACGAATAGGGACAACTTGAATTTGATCACAGGATCTTGGCAGGAAAAGCGAACATTTAGCCATTGCTGCCCTTGATTATGCTTATTCTATGAGATTCAATGTAATTTTTTTGCTGTTGCGTAAGTTAACACTCTTAACTCTGAATTATAGAAATGATAAAAAAACAAAATTATGAAGTATGGCATTTGTTGCTTTCCATGGTATCAATTACTATTAGGAATAAAATGAAGAATGACGATCCATTTGAATATATGTTGCATTCATCGGACTAGTATATTAGATACTAGAAAAATAAAATAAAAAAAATCATGGTAACATAATGTTGGAGGACTCACTGGACAAGTATGCTCCTAGTGTGATGAAGTATTGTTTGGTCATCATCTGGACTATGTGTTTGAAAACATAGCAGTAGATCTTCATACACTCAAGGAAGTGTGTAGGAATGTGCCACTAGGGGTGGTCTTGGATTGGATTTTTCAAAATCCAATCTAGATCCAATCCAAATCCAAATAAATGGATTGAATTTAAAATCCATATCCACTTTAACTAGATCATATATATTTCGATTTTTTTTAAATCCATTTGAAGTGGATTAAAAATAGAATAAATCCCCTTTGTTAATTATATTAAATCCACTTTGTCAATTACATTAAATCCATTTTGATATGGACACAAACTAACTAGGTTAGAATTAGGCCTAAGCTTACTCAACCTGGACGCGGACCAACTCGGCTCTACATCGGCCCGGGCCCAGACGACTCGACTTCAGTTCAAGTTTGAACGACTCCACATCAGCCAAGGCCCACTCGGCTTGACACGGTCTCGGGCATGGACGATTCGACAACGGTTCAGGCCCAAACGACTCGACATCGACCCGGGCCCGCTCGACATCGACATCGGCACGGGCCCACTCAACTCGACATCATACCAGGCCCACTCTGCTCGACACCGTGATATGAATCCACTAGCAAAGAAGAAATGATTCTTTGACATTCTATGGAATCAACTTGAGTTGGAGATAGCTTAGGCACTTTTAATAGAATTGGATCAAGGTTCTATGTTTCAAGAACTTATGGAGATGAAAGAAAGAAGAACTTATGGAGATGGATGCTTTGGTTTGATGATCACGCCACTTGGATGGTGAAGGCTCCAAGATGAGTGAGCTAGTGCCGCCACTTGAGAGAACCAAATACACTCAA
>Ga0123342_1005291_pt1 | contig 18877 bp, 21 predicted proteins | sample Turbeawhitnodule_FD_89960 | JGI IMG/M metagenome (GOLD analysis project Ga0123342, IMG submission 89960) | Root nodule microbial communities of legume samples collected from Mexico - Turtle bean Mexico white nodule | ecosystem: Host-associated > Plants > Roots > Nodule | place: Mexico: Nepantla...
GTGAAGCACATATCCTAAGTGAGGACATGAACACACCAGACACATCAACTCTACAAATACAAACAATGCTCACACTTCCACCACTTGTATAATAACTACAAACTAAATTATTTCACACCATGTCTTTTTTCAACTCTCATATTAGCTTAACTATCTATCTAATGCATAAGTAACTGTTGTCTTAAAAAAAAAAGGCTGATATAACTATTATCTTAATCTTTGGTCGGTCGGTCACTTTTCTCTCTTATTTTCTTCGGTAAGCAATCGTCACTCCTTGACAATCTGCATATACAAACATCTTGACAATTTTAAATCTTCAATGTACTATCAAACTTTAGAAGGTATATTAAAATAGCATAAATCATTTTTGAAAGGTGTTGAGGGGAATTTGATTCTTGCTGCCTACCACAGACAATTTGAATAACGCAAAGGACCACTGTTACTCCTAACTCCCTCAGTAATCCAATGTGTTAATAAATATGTTGAATTCTAAAAATCAATTGAACATGATGTATAATACATGCTAGTTTATTTGAAAAAAAAAATATTATAATTGTTATTATTGCCTCCATTATTTTACTATTATTTTAAAGTTATATAATATAAAATTTTCATATTTATTATATATTATTTTTTATTATTTTAAATCTTTCTATTTTTATCAAATCAAATTTATATAATAAATATATTTTAATTTCTAAAGTAAATCCAGTACGAACGGGTCAAAGTATTAGTATTTATCATTTCACATATTCAAATTTAAGGAATTAGATTTAGAGACATTTGTTGGCTATATATATAACGTTTTCTGATTAAGATTCTGTAGTTTTAGAAATATGGTATACAACCCTAATAAGTATTTGTGATTTCTTGCTTTCTCGTCTTGCTTAGCTTGTTGTACATTAAAAGAAAATCATTAAATAAAAATCAATTTTAGATATGAAAGATAATTAGTTGCTACATTGACAAAATTAGATACTATTTTAGAGACTAAAAAAATTATTCGTATCTAATTAGATACCAAAGTTTTAGATACCAACATTTAAATAATTGGTAACTAATTAGATATCAATTTAGAAACTATTTATCAATAATATAAACTAATTTGGAAACCAATAATTTTTTTAGTCTTTAAAATAATATCTAATTTAGTCATTATAGAAACTAATAATTTTTTGTTTCTAAAATTAAATTTTAATTAATGATTTCTAGTAGTAGTGGTACTCTTACTACAATTACTGAAGCTTTTTAGTTTATTGTTGTAATGTTACTACTACCTTCCGTTGAGCCATAAATTTGCAAAGGGATAAAATTAACAAGGAGATGAAGAAATTTGCAAGCTACCTATTTCATATTTTCTATTCATTTCTATTACAGTCTGAAATTCCGCTATTCCATACGCTTTAAATCTTATTTTGAAAATACTCACTTAATTAATTTTATCGTAATTAATCCTTAAAGTTTACCTTTTTTTTAAATAGTCTCTCATATAAAATTTGGTTAAAATCTAAAAGTAGCTTTTTCACCATGGATACTTCTTCAAGATTGTTACCAAAAATCAACGTCTTCTTTATTGCAATCATGACTTATTATCTTTTAATTATTTAGGGGTGTTAGGTTTCACGGAGTGAATGACGTCCATTCTCTGGAAAGAGAGCTGGATGCAATCTGGATTGGCACCTGGAAGCTGCAGGTGAACCTTCCGAAATATCAAAGGAAGGATGGGCCAAGGAAGCAGAGGAATGAAGACGAAGGAGGTTTGTATTAATGGCTACGTGTGTAAGGTGACTTTCGAAGAAGAGATGAGTTTCCCGGAGATATGCCTTGGCAGGTGGGATGGCAGTGGCTCAGAGGTAGACACCGAAGCAAGCTCAGATGAAGGTAGCTTAGGGGCTAGTTTGTGTGATTCTGTGGATTCGGCGTTTGGCGCGGCCGGAGAAGGAGGTGTGGGCGACGCCGGAGGAGGAAGAATGGGGAATGAGGAGACGGTCCAGGGCAAGCTGGATTTGGGTTGCCTTGAGCACAAATTGCATGAGGGAGTTGTTCAAGAACATTTAAGATGGCCTTTGAATGTGCACGGCTCTTTTAGTTGCTCTAAGATAGAGAAAGTGGAATCAACATTAAATGTTGAGCTGGCTTTGCCCAATGAGACCGTGGCAGCAGATGAAAAGGCAGGGAGAGATTTAGATGTCGAGAATGTTGGTGAAGGCGTGATTAAATGCAACAGGAATGACCCAATAGGGTGTGTTTCCAAAGTGGTAGGAGCAGTGGTTCACGAGGAAGGTGCTCATGGTGCGGTGCATGCTGGATGTGGGCCCTCTTCTCATTTAAAGGAGAACTTCCCACTGTTTGGATGCTTGGAAAGAAGAGTAATGAGTGGGATAGACGAGGACTGGGCAATTAATGGGCAGTTGGCACATCCGAAAACACTGAAACGGGATTCAAAGAGTATGTGTCTTCTAAATGGTGGTAACGAGGACGCCACAGACGGGTTCGATTCGGTCCAGCCGGGTTTTGTGAGTAGGGTTGAAGATTCTTTAAAGACAAACCCATCAATGGACGAATTGGAACAGTCTGGGCCAGGGTGGATGGAGAAGGAGCTGATGGGATGCTTGTTTTCTTTAATAAATGATCACCCAAAGACACCAGTTATTCACGGACTGATTGGAAATGGACCTGCAGACATTGATAAGTTAGAAGATGAGGAGGAAGCGAGAAGGATCGGGGTTACATCTTCGAGGGAGTGTGGGAGGAAATCACCTCCGGGATTGGGGGCGGGCTCGGAAGGTTGTGTGGAAGGTGGGGACAAACGATTTCCTCTGAAGGGTAGGCTGTCAGGTCTGGTTGGAGAAGTAGAAGGGAAACATCCCTAAGTGGATCAAGTTTTTTTTGTTCATGAAATAGGCAGTTCGTCGAATTCTATATTCACTTTTGACAGTGCAATTGAGAATTGTAACAGGATTTTCTGGGTAAAGATTGATAAGAATGTGGCTGCAGGTGTATGGGGAGTAGGGAAAGAAGCGGGGTTTTCATTCCCTAGCCGTGATGAAGTAGTTTTAAATGGTATTTATTCACTATCTAATCAAGGTGAAGTGACTACAAGAAAGATGTGGAAAGAAAGGAGTAAGTTTGTCAATGAAGATTCTTAGTCTGAATATCAGAGGGGTAGGCGGAGAAGTAAAAAGGAATTATGTGAGGGATTTGATCAGTAGGGAGTAGGTGGACATGGTGTGTTTACAAGAGACGAAGTGTTCGGATTTTAGCAGGGAAAAGGTGTGTCTTCTTTGGGGAACCAACGAAGTGGAATGGGTGGAATACAAAGTTGTTAACAGCGCAGGCGGAGTGATTACGATGTGGAGTAATAAGTCGTTTCAGTTGTCCAATTTTGTAAATGGGAGGAATTTTACTGTGTTAGAAGGAGTTTGGAAGAGGGGCATCAGAACCCACGTGACTATTGTGAATATTTATTGTTCTGGTTCTTTAAGGGAAAAGAAAGAGGTGTGGAACGATGTTAGTGGTTTCAGACAGGGTCAATTATCAAAGGCTTGGTGTATCATTGGGTGACTTTAATTCTATCAGAAAACAGGAGGAAAGGAAGAGTGTGATTTCGTCTTCTGACTATTCTAGAGAAATAAAGGGTTTCAATGATTTCATCGAAAGTTCAAAATTGGTAGATATTCCGTTGGTGGGCAGGAAGTTTACATGGTTCACGCCCAACGGGTTTGTAAAAAGCAAGATTGACATGGTGTTAGTCTCTAAGGAGTGGTTGGATTTTTGGCCAAACAGCCAACAATTCGTCTTAAATAGATCAATCTCGAACCATTGTGCAGTTATTTTGAAGGAAGTCTCAGTGGATTGGGGTCCGAAACCTTTTAGATGTTTGGATGTGTGGTTGAAAGATAACAGGTTTAAGGAGTTCGTGAGATCGAGTTGGTCTTCTTACAAGGTGATGGGAGGGGGAATTTTTGTGTTTAAAGAAAAGTTGAAAAAGTTAAAAGTTGATTTAAAGGTGTGGAACAAGGAGGTTTATTGGATAGCGTGCTCATTGCAAATGAGGTTCTAGAGGATTACAAAAGAAAGAGAAAGCGATGTATTTTTTTTAAAGTCGATTATGAGAAGGCTTATGACTCGGTGAAATGGGACTTTATATATTACATGTTAAGGAGGTTGGGATTCTGTGATCGTTGGATTCAGTGGATAAAGGGTTGTTTGGAGTCAGCGTCGGTATCTGTCTTGGTAAATGGAAGCCCAACTAGAGAGTTCTTTCCTCGAAAGGGTCTTCGTCAGGGCGACCCGCTTGCTCCTTTTCTCTTCCTCGTTGTGGCAAAAGGGTTAGTTGGGGTGACAAGGGTAGCAGAAGAAAAGAAGTTGATTGACAGTTTGGAGGTCGGAAAGGATAAAGTAAAGGTAAATATGTTACAATATGCGGACGACACCCTGTTCTTCTGTGAAGCAAATATCAAAAGTGTATTTAGTATCAAGGCGATTTTGTAGTGTTTCGAGCTCTCTTCCGGATTAAGGGTTAACTTTGTGAAGAGTAGGATTGGAGGGACGGGGATGGATCAGGTCACGCTTCAGCGTTTCGCAGTGATTCTTAACTGTGATACGATGGCATCTCCGTTCATTTACTTGGGTATGCCAGTTAGAGGGAGTCATAAGAGTGGTGCTTTTTGGAATGGGGTGATTGAGAAAGTTCAGGCCAAATTAAGTAGGTGGAAGGGAAGATGTTTGTCGATGGCTGGGAGGATTTGCCTGATAAGGTTTGTGCTTTCTTCTATTCCATTATTCTTTATGTCGTTATTCAAGTTGCCTTCTAGGGGGCAGGGAAGTTGGTTAAGATACAAAGAAATTTTCTCTAGGGATGGGGTGCAGAAGGAAGGAAGATCGCCTGGGCTTCCTGGAACTTGGCTTGTAAGCCTCGTGAGTTCGGGGGGTTAGGAATTATAGATCCAAAGTTGTTCAACTTGGCTTTGTTGGGGAAGTGGATTTGGAGGTTGGGATCGGCCGAGGGTGGCCTTTGGAAGGAAGTTCTCATTTCTAAGTATGGTGGGTGGAGATTTCTGGGAGAGGAAGGTAAAGGTAGGAGTTGTTCTCTTTGGTGGAAAGATTTGAAAGAGGTATGGTCTTCGGAGGGTTGGGGGAGAAGTTTCGAAGATAGTTTTGAGTGGAAAGTAGGCTATGGGAAGGATATCTACTTCTGGAAGGGTAGCTGGCTGAAGGGTGAGGCGTTGAAGAACGTTTATCCAAGACTGTTTTCAATTAGTTCTAACAAAAACGCAAAATTGTTGGAGTGTGGATTTTGGTCTAATGGAAGATGGGTTTGGCAACTAGCTTGGAGAAGACCGTTCTTCGAATGGGAGAAATCGATGGCGGATCAGATGAGCCAGCTTTTGCTTGGGGCTGGGGTTGCCCCAGGAGAGGTTGACAGTTGGATCTGGAAGGATGGGGGTCTCTAAACTTTTACAGTTAGTTCTGCCTACAACCTGTTCAGGAAGGATAATGAGGAGGATACTTCGCCGGTTTTTAGTAAGTTATGGAGGTGCAAGGCAGTTCCTTCCGCAGTGCTTATGGCTTGGAGGGTGTTGGAAAACAAGTTTGCCACTAGGGTAAATCTAAGTAGAAGAGGGGTGCAAATTGAAAGCTTGAGGTGTGTTTTGTGTGGGAAGGAGGAAGAGTCTTGTAGTCATTTGTTCTTCGGGTGCAGTTTCGCTTGGCGAGTTTGGAGTTTATGTTATAGATGGCTTGGGGTTCTGTTTGTGTCTCACATTGAGCCGAGGTTTAACTTCGATTAATTTAGGTTTAATCTACCTTCTGAGTCGGTTCGTATCGTTTGGAACACAATCTGGGTAGGGGTGGTTAGTGAAATCTGGAGTCACAACATAATTTTCAAAGGAAGAGTGGCTGATGCGTCTGAAGTTTTTGCGTTGGTACAAGTAAAAGTTTCGTCCTGGGTCTCTACAAATTTTCGATTAGTTTCTTTCTCCTTTTCTGATTGGTGTTTGGAACCAATGGAGTGTATGAGATTAGTTTCCTAAAGTTTATTTAGGTTTAGTAAGGCTTTGTTTAGTGAGTTTTGGTGGTCTATAGCCGGAATTGGTGTTTAGTTTATGTGTATAAGGGTTGAACCACCCATGAAGTGGTTCTATTTTATTCATTTGTTATTGCCGATCAAAAAAAAAAAATCTTTGTCGGTACTACAAAGTGTCGATTTCTTCAACCTTTGGCTGATAAAGTCAAATTGAAGCTAGCATCTTGGAAAGGGAAGTCACTTAGCATGATTGGTCGAATCCAATTGGATAATACGGTGATTACCGAGTTTCTAGCTTATAGTTTTAATATATATAAATGACCTGTTTCTATTCTTAAGCAAGTTGAGCAATGGAGTAGAAATTTTATTTGAAATGGAGATATTATGAAAAAAGGCATAGCTACAGTTAATTGTGGTAAGATTTGTTCTCCTTTTGAAAATTGATGATTAAAGATTATTAACCTCCATCATGAAAATAATGCGTTTCTTCTTAAGCTTACTTGGAACTTTGTTTATAGTAATAAACCTTGGTCTCTTTTCTTGAAAGCCAGAGTTCCTAAAATCTAAGTACCAACTTAGAATGGATTATAGATCCTCCTTTATTTGGCCTAAGATTAAACAGTTTTATGACATTATTCTTGAACATACTTCTTGGACTATTGGTACAAGTACTTTTATTAATTTTTGGAAAGATAAATGATGTTCTAGAATGGGTACCTGATGGTTCTAGAATCCTGGATACAGTTTCCCAATTTTGGATTGGTAGTGATTGAAGTATTCCCTTGCCTTTACAATAGATGCATCATTTTTTTGAACATATCATGATTAGGTAGGAACAAGATATTCCTAATTCGATTCTAGAAGATTTTGGTCGTTTTACTCTCAAATCTGTTAGAATATATGGCCTTAAACAAGAAGGGGATGGATTGTTTATGAAAGATTTTCGAAAACTTTGAAGGTATAATGAAAGCCAAAGCAGAATTACAGAGAAAGGAATCAAGGAATCAAACACACAAAACTGTTTAAGTTGATATTCAGAAAAACAACCGGTTGTTTCTGCGATTCAATCAATTGTTTTTATCAGCAGAGCTTAAAACAACTTAAAAGCATAATGTAAATGAGTTCCAAGCAAGAGAAAATCACACAAACAATTTATACCGGTTCACTCTTATCCCAAGAGCTACATCCAGTCCCCAGAAACCACTGGGTATCTACTATGCAATCAAAATCCAAATTACAACACCACACACCAAAGAAGTGACCTTGAACACCTCAAGCCACACCTTCCTTTGGCACACAACACCACAAAAATCAGAACACCCTTTGATTATGCACTTACACAACAATTCCAAAAAATACAAGAGATAGAGAAAGGATTACACCTGATCAATATCCAAAAAGAAAATATTACAACAATCCTATTCCACTCCTTTGTGAAAATCCAAAAGCTTGATGCAAATCTTGAAAACTCAAATCTGTTTTCTCAATCTCAAAATGTCTAAACTGTTTTCTCAATATCAAAATGTCTAAATTGTTTTCAATTTTATTTAGGAGCGTAAAACAAACTTTATTTAGTCCAAATATTTGTTAAACACATTTAAAGCAGGAGCCAAAACAGTTAGAAAACATTAAAAGTTGATTTACAAAGCATAACATAATTCTGTTATGGATTTTCAAAAAATAATCGGTTGAATTCTCGAAACAACCGATTGAATTGGTTTGACAACAAAGTCAACCAAGTCAAACAACTTCAAACCCTTTTCAAAAACCACTAAGTGTCAAACAACCGGTTGAAACGACAAAACAACAGGTTGTTTTTCCACTTGTTTGGAAAACACTCTTTTTCAAAAAGGTTTTGATTTAAATCAGTTCTAGATTCAAATAAGGAGTGGATTACACTTTAAACTACCCAAAACCCACCTACACAAGCAGCAACTCTAGCCTTCCATCGAACACCATGGATTTGGAAACATCCAAGCTCAAGATCATCCTTGATCAACAGGCTAGGAATTTTTTTCTTGGATTCAAGAGTTCCCTGTGGTTGGGGCAAATTCATTTGGTCTTCATATATTCCTCCTTCCAAAACTCTAGTACTTTAGAAAGTTTTCCATGGGCGACTTCCTACAAATCAGCATATTCAGCATAGAGGTTTGCATATATATTCTATGTGTACGCTTTGTGAAAAACATGAAGTATCTATTCAACATATATTTTTTTGAATGTCCTAATGCTTTGCATATTTGGATTTAGAAAAAATTTCTTAATTCTCATTTCTCTAATTTGGATGATCTTCTTTCTTTTCTTAAGAGTTATGGTAGTCATTTGGTTAATTTGATTAAAGATGTTGTGATAACTTTTTCTATTTTGACGATATGGCGTATGAGGAATTATGCTAGATTTCAGGTTAAAATTAATGTTTCTAGAGCTATTTTGGTCATTAAAGATCCCACTTGTCTAGTGAGAAATTCGTCTAAGAGCTCTAAGAGAAATTATATGTTTGATTTCAATGTGCTTAATTTGATATTAATACTCGTAGCGGTAAAGTTCTACATCCTCTTCCTGTTAGATGAGAGTTTCCTTCACCAGGTTGGGTTAAAATTAACACTGATGGTGTTGTTAGGGGTTTTCCTTGATGTTCATACTGTTTTGGGTGCTGGAGTTTATGGAGTTATACATGCTATTGAAGAAGCTCAAAAGATGGGTCTTACTGGTTTATGACTTGAATGTGATTCTGCCTTGATTTGTGGTGCATTCCATGTTAGGACTAATGTTCCTCAGATGCTTCGTAATATGTGGAATACTTGTCTTAATTACTGTGGGAAAATTAGATTTAGAGTTCCTCACATTTTTCGTGAAGGGAATGCATATGCTGATAAGCTTGCTAACTTAGGATTTATTCACAAAGAAAAAATTTATTGGTATAATAGGCTTCCATCTAGTTTTTTCTTACAATTCTTTATTAATAGGTATATAGTGCCTATGTATCATTTTTATTAATAAGGGTTTTGGTCTCACTACAAGAAAAAATGGTTTTAACGGGGGTTTAATTTTACATTACTAAGGGTTTAAACCTCTATTAAGTCATTTACCCAAGGTTGCAGTTTCCCCCGCTAAATAAACCATTCTTGGGAACATGTTTCCTGGCATTTTTTTAAGTTAGTTAAAGCCTTTCAGAACCCCTGTTAAATACCATGGGTTTAAGAACCTTCGTAAAATATCATAGGTTTCAAAACCATCGTTAAATACCATGGTCTAAAAACCTCTGTAAAATACCATGGGTTTAAGAACCTCCGTAAAATACCATGGGTTTAAGAACCTTAATAGAATACCATGAGTTTCGAAATTTCTGTAAAATGACTTTGCGTTTGAAATAACCTTCAACCACATTTTCCACTATATCTAATGGTCCTCCCGACTTCTCTAAATAACCTCATAAGTAATTTCTAGTCAAATCTAAAATTCGAGATCATGGTAAACCAAGTATTATAAACAAAACAATAATACCAATCATTAATCAAGAACAAAATATTGTATTTAGATATCACCTCAAGACATAAGATTTTGAATAGATTACTCTCAATCCCAAAAGGTAGAATTACCCACACATGATGACTATTGCAAGCAGGGAGAGTAAGAGAAGAAGATCCATGATGTTTCTCCTTGACGATTGTCTCCTCTAATGTTTCTCACACATCATACTCTCCCAATTGGGTTACAAGTCACTCAATGGTGTTTTCCTCTCAATCTTGCACACTAGGGTTGTGCCTCAAACCCCTTATTTAACCTAAATTGTTTGGGCTTAAGTGGATTCTCGCTCAAGCGAGATTGAGCTCACGTCCAAAATTGACCAATGTTGCTTGAGCATTCTCGCTCAAGCGAGAATGAGCTCACTTGAGCGAGATGCTCTGATGCTCAGTTGGGCCTTTGTGAGCTTGGTGCATGTTCGAGTCTTCCAACTTTCCCTTTTTTAGCTTATATTATTCTCCTTTTGCCCAATCATCTCCATTCTCTCCTGCAATTATGAAATTAACACAAAATTTGGGAATAACTCGTTCTTATTCAAATAAAGATCACAAAATATGTAAAAAAGTAAAAATTCATAAATTAAGGGTTATTTTATGCTTATTTTAGCAATTAATATTCATAAGTGCCTATATTTTAATATGAAATATTACTAAAATTTGATACTTAACAGTTTTAATTATTTATTTATAAATAGATTTAATTATATTTATTTATTAAAGTTTGAAAAATCTGGGGTGTTTTATTGAGGTTCTACAATAAATCTTTAGAATTTAACGAAGTTTAAAAAAACCTTCATTATTTTGCCGAGATTTTTAAAATAAACCTTTGAAATTTAATGAAGGTTAAAAAAAACCTCCATTATTTTGTTGAGGTTTTTGAATAATCTTTGGAACTTAACGAAGGTTAAAAAAAAACTCCGATAGGCATCAATTCCTAGTGGTTATATCAACCTCTGCTAAATAACTTCCGTTAAAACCATTTTTTTTTGTAGTGTCTAGTCTCCCCATAACTACTGGTATCTCATTTCTTTTTTCTTTTAATAATACTTTTTTCACGTGGTGACAGATGATTGTTGTTACTTGAGGTGTCAGCCTAACTGAGATATTAAATTTTATAATGGTGCCTAACATGAAAGCTTTTGTAAAAAAAGAAAAGAATTGGGTTAAACTCTAACTCATTCTTTTTTTAAACATAGTCATTTCTTTATTTTTCACAATCACTTTTTTCTACATTAAAACATACTTAATTTTATAAATAATTCGCTCAATATAAAATTTATTATTTTTATTTTATCCCCTGCCCTTTTAGTTTTTCAAAATTGAATCTTATAATATATAAATTAATTAATTTTAACAAAATAATTAAATGAGTGATTTATATTGGAAATAAATAATCTTTCTCTAATTTGATCAAAATAACTATTGTCAAAAGAAATCTTAAGAATCTATTAGAATGCAATGAAAGTTAAAGGTGTCAATTCACAAAAGTGATAAATTCAAGGACTAATTTGAATCAAATTAAATGTTGTCTACTTGAAAACAGTTAAAGATGAAATTAATATTTTTTTTAATTTGTATTTATATATAAAAAAAAACTAGAGGAATTAAATACTTGTTTTCTAAAAAATAGAAATATATGGAATTGCACATAGAATAATAAAACTATATAACATTATATCCCTTATACATTAGAAAAGTTTCTTAGAAGATTTCATTATCATATTTTCTGAGCAAGGTTTCTCTCTCTTTACTCACTAGTTATTTAGTCCAAGTTGTAGAGAACATTAAATTTTCTTTTATATAATAAAATCTTAATTTTAATGACTTTTTATTTTTTACATCAATCTTCAATGAAAGACCTTTAATTTTAAAAAATAAATAATATTAAATAATTTATTAATTAATAAAACATAAATAATTTTATTTATATTTGAGTATTTTTCTTTCACATTTTTTTTTCTCTGACTTATGTTATTCATTAGGTTTGTCTCCACTCCTGTGAAAACAATAACGTAGACAGTACGCATACCCGTGGCAGCCTCCTTGTTCCACATAATTAAAAGACCATATTCAACTTACATCTTGGACTTAGCTTCAGACCCTTAATTCAATTTTTATGTGCTAAGACAGACAAATTATGCTAAAGATGGTGATTAGCATATTCTGACTACAACAAACGTCTTCCCATTAAAAACAAAGTTTTGAAATAATGCAAAACACAAATGTCATATCAGTTAGGATGTCACAGCTTATCTTGTTCGGTGGCTCCAAATGGTCAAGTTTTGAAATGAAAAGAAAAAGACAAGAACTTCAGAAAATGATATCTTTTGCTTCCTTTTTTTAATTTTCGTCACTAATTTTTTTCAAAAAAATAATTGTCCGGTATAATTTTCAACCAATGGCACCTAAAACTAAGAAATCGTGTACAAAATGCAGAAACCACGTGGTGAAACACCATAATAATTTAAGGAAAATGCAAGATTGGTTTAGCCTCCCTCAAGATGAGTCCAACAATACCAAAAGTAGACAATTCAAGCATGTGGCATAGATTGGCCTAAGAAAGCATGCATCTCATTATTCATGAGGCACACAGTAGAATTTTTTATATGTCCTGTTGTCTTCACTAAACTCTTTCAATTACTATAAATGCCATACACAGCATCCCAGTATGCATAAACAAACACATACATTATTAAGATTCCTCATTAGAACAAAAGAAAGAAAAGGTGCGAGAGATGGAGAACTTCCCCGTGATCAACTTGGCGAATATCAATGGTGAGGAGAAGAAGGCTACCCTAGAGCAGATTGAAGATGCTTGCAAAAACTGGGGATTTTTTGAGGTACCCCACGAATTGCCTCATAAAAGCTTTTGTCTTGTCACACTGTTATAAGTCTTTATGCATTTGCAAGCTAAGGTTTTGTCGATGTTGTTTATGCTAACTAAGATGCTTTCCTGATTGTAGTTGGTGAATCACGGAATACCCCAGGAACTTCTGGACAGGGTGGAAAGGTTAACAAAAGAGCATTATAGGAAATGCATGGAGAAGAGGTTCAACGAGGCAGTGAGAAGTAAAGGGTTAGATTGTGTCCAAGATGAACTGAAGGACATGGACTGGGAGAGCACCTTCTTCTTGCGCCATCTCCCAACTTCCAACATCTCTGAAATCCCTGATCTCGCCCAAGAGTACAGGTAAGATATATATATATATATATGTATATATGCATGAATCTTGAGATATTGTTCATTGTGTGACACACGTATCACTGTGTGCACTTGAGATGTCTTAACTGGAGGAGGTAACGATGCAGGGAAGCAATGAAGGAGTTTGCAGAGAAATTGGAGAAACTAGCAGAGGAGTTGCTAGAGGTGGTGTGTGAAAATCTTGGGTTGGAGAAGGGGTACTTGAAGAAGGCGTTTTATGGATCAAGAGGTCCTAATTTTGGGACAAAGGTGGCAAACTACCCTGCGTGCCCAAAGCCAGAAATGGTGAAGGGTCTTCGTGCCCATACAGATGCAGGTGGGATAATTCTTCTCTTGCAAGATGACAAGGTGAGTGGACTTCAGCTTCTGAAAGATGGGCAATGGGTGGATGTGCCTCCGATGCGCCATTCCATTGTTGTTAACCTTGGTGACCAGCTTGAGGTATGCTACCTATACATACACACATTTTTTGTTTGATTACGTTGTAGTTATAGTAAATGTGATAGAACAACATTTCACAGGTAATAAGCAATGGGAAATACAAGAGTGTGGAGCATCGTGTGATTGCTCGAAGTGATGGGACCAGAATGTCGGTGGCCTCATTCTACAACCCTGGCAATGATGCTCTTATCTACCCTGCACCACCATTGTTGGAGAGAGAGGCAATGTACCCAACATTTGTGTTTGAGGATTACATGAAGCTCTACTCTACGGTCAAGTTCCAACCAAAGGAGCCAAGATTTCAAGCCATCAAGGCTCTCAACTCTTCGTAGAATACTTCCAACTCCTTCACATGGAAGTCTGCACCAACACGATACACTTCAAGAAGAATTAAATAAATAAAAAAGGATAAATTATCCAAATGCTTATTGCAACACCTGATTTGTTACTTTCTTTATAATATATAAGTAATTATTGTTTGTTGGTCTAGTTTATGTGTAGTATTATTTATCTGCTCCATTATTTTGGAAAATAAAAAGGGAAGTTTCAAGTTGGGTGCCATTACCAAAATGGATTGCAGTTTAATATTGTATGTGAAGGTGGCACAAAAGTAAAGTATACAACACAACATTAAATATAAAGTTGAAATCAAGATTATTTAGGCAGTACACCGAGCGAGAATGTCTATAAACTTGTCTGCTTAATCGCAAACACCACACACCATCCCACACAAGGTCGCTACATTCAAAAGCTGTTTCGCTCATACACACACCACACTCTATGCTTAAACAGGAAGTTGCATGAGGAAAAGCGAGAAATAAAAACTATTTGAAGATGCTTATGATATGATAAGACATGAATCAAACACTACACTGATATGGAAGAATAGCAGCCAGAAGGTCAACGTAGAGTGACAGCTGATCCAGGGCAAAGAAAGTGAATGGAAAAAAGTAGCAACATAAATGGACAATGTGATGAATAAACTTTAAATGTAGTAAGTGGGTTTTAAAATTAGAAGTTACAATAGAAAGGAGTAGAATGAGAGTTTGGATAGGTAAAAGGTCAAAAGTTGTGAGTGGGATTTTAATTATGTTGTTAGTGGACTTTTAAGGTCATAATGAAGATTTTTCTAGAAGAGCTTCCTAAAGCCTGTAAATAGGATGCTCTCTTAGCTTTAAGATGTACTTTAGAAACAAATACAATAGAAAGAAATACAAGAAGAAGAGTGTTTCTTTAGAGAAAATCCAAGTGTGAGTGGTTGTGTGTTTAACAATTTGGTATCAAAAGTCAATGACAAATGTGACGGGTCAAATACCGCTACCACGATTAACGAAGACGACCAGATATGATAAATGAAGCATTCAAATAAAAGCTCTTCTCGGTTCTCAAGATGCATGGGAGGTGGTCAAAGAAGGTTTCGAAGAACCAACAGATACTACGGATTATACGACGGCTCAAACCAAAGCGTTGAAAGAGATGCGATCAAAGGATAAGGCGACACTATACATGTTGTTTCGAGCGGTTGATGAGTCGGGCTTTGAGAAGATTGTCAGTGCAACTACTTCAAAAGAAGCATGAGACATCTTAAAAAAGGTGTTCAAAGAAGTCGACCGAGTTAAGCAAGTGCGTTTACAAACTCTTCGTGGCGAGTTGGAGAGCATGAAGATGATGGAGTCAGAAAGTGTACCTAACTACATCACGCATGTGTTAGGTTTGATGGCTACAACAAGAGGGGGTGAATTGTATTCAAACTATTTTCACAAATACTTGGCTTAGAATAAAACTTTTTCAATCAACCCAGAAAAGCAATTCAGAAAGCTAATCAAATTACCAAACAGAAACAGAAGCAGAATATTAATCGGTTAAAATAGCGATTTAACCGATTGTTTATGACAGCGGAAAATACAAACAAATATAGAGAGAAGTGATAGAGAGAATTACACACAGAGATTATATTGGTTCACTCTATCACATAGCTACATCCAGTCCTTAGTCAAACCACTCAGTTTTCACTATGCAACCAATCACACATTACACAAACACCACACACAAAGAGGTGACTTTGAATCCCACAAAGCCTACTCACCCTCCTTACACACAACACACACCTCAAGCCACAATCACACTGACTTTACAGGATTTCACACAGTTATACAGAATGTTATATGAACAATTACAAGAACTTGAACAGGATTAGAAAACACCTGGTAAAACACAATACACCAGCACCCTATTGATCAATTCTTTGAACCACAACAAGGCACAAAGCAATCTTGTTAAAACTTGATGAAAATCCTTTTCACAAGAAGTTTTGTAATCTCTCAAATCAATCTCAACTCAGAATATCAAAAGTTTCTTTTTCATCAATCTTTAAACGTTTGAATCAAAAACATATTTATAATACTTGAAATGCTAACGTTAAAGCAAATCGAAACAACCAAATCAGTTAAATCAGATTTTCAAAGAGTTGTTACAAAGACATACATTTAATCAGTTAAAACCACGATTTAACCGGTTGAATGCTCTTGTCAGTTATAAAACAGTTTTAAAACCTTATTTGCCAGCTAAGTTACAAACAACCGATTATTTCGAAACTTTAATCGGTTGTTTTTCCCTTTGCATGGAAAAACACTTTAATCTTTAAGAACAATTTGAAATGAGCTTTGTTTAAGATTCAAAACTGATCTTGCAAAGATTCTAAACCCCAACCAAAAACCTAAAACATCACACAGCTTCAGGCTTCATGAGGATTTGGCAAATCAAAGCTTCCCATCTTCAACAATCTCCCCCTATTTGATGGAGACAAATCCCTGAGATACTTTTAGGAATGTTCTTTGTTTAGAATCTGTTAAAACCTGCAAACACTGAACAAACACAGAAAAGACTAGTCCAAACAAATATGCACTATATATCAGATTTCAAAACTAGCAAAATCTACATAAGAACAATCGGTTATAATACAGAGATAACCGGTTGAAATTCTGCTGAAAACCAGAACAAAACAGCATAACATTACAACTTCCAACAGCCTTTCTCAACTCTTCTCCCCCTATTTGTCTCATCAAATAGACAAAACAAAATAGAATATAACTAGGATAAAGCATCATATCAAGAATTCCCAATTCATTTCGTGAAGAGTATAACCTATCCTTGGATAAAGGCTTGGTGAAGATATCAGCCGGTTGTCTTTCTGTGGAAACAAACTTGATCTCACAGTCTCCATTGGCTATATGAGCACGAATGAAATGGTGTCTTATTTCAATGTGCTTGGTCCTCGAGTGTTGAATATGATTCTTTGTCAAGTTAATGGCACTTGTATTGTCACATAGAAGAGGAACTTTACTCATCTTTACTCCAAAATCCTCAAGTTGTTGATTGATCCATAGAATTTGCGCACAACAGCTACCAGCTGCTATATATTCAGCTTCAGCAGTGGATAAGGCTACACACGCTTGTTTCTTACTATGCCATGAAATGAGGCTTGAACCAAGCAAGTGGCATGTTCCACTTGTACTCTTCCTATTTAATTTGAAACCTGCAAAATCCGAATCAGAATAACCTACTAAATGTATAGCAGAAAGAGAGGGATACCATAAGCCCATGGATATTGTGCCTTTCATATATTTCAGGATCCTCTTTGCAGCCTTAAGATGTGATTCCTTGGGGCAAGACTGAAATCTAGCACATAGACACACATCAAACATAATGTCTGGTCTGCTTGCAGTTAGATAAAGAAGTGAACCTATTAAACCCTGTACATGGTTTGATTAATCTCTGGTCCAACTTCATCAGCTTCTAAGTTGCAGTTAGTTGACATTGGAGTTGTTGCTGCTTTGCAAGCTTCCATCTCAAACTTCTTAAGGATTTCTTTGCAATACTTTGATTGGCATATGAAGGTTCCTTCTTCAGACTGCTTAACTTGTAGGCCGAGAAAGAATGAGAGTTCTCCCATCATTGACATCTCGAACTCCCCCTGCATAGCTTTGACAAAGTCCTCACAAAGTTTCACATTAGACGAGCCAAATACAATATCATCTACATATATTTGTACCAAAATAATATCAGTTCCAGCCTTCTTAATAAACAAAGTCTTATCTACTTTACCTCTTTCATACTCATGAGATAAAAAGAAAAAGACTTAGCCTTTCATACCATTGACGTGGAGCTTGTTTGAGGCCATACAATGCCTTCTTGAGCTTGTATACACATTCTGGATGTTTGTGATCTTCAAAGCCAGGTGGTTGTGAGACATATATCTCCTCATTCACGATCCCATTGAGAAATGCACTCTTCCCATCCATTTGAAACAATTTAAAACCACTCATACAAGCAAAAGCTAGTAACAATCTTACTACTTCCAACCTTTCAACAGGTGCAAAGGTTTCATCATAATCGATGCCTTCAGCTTGATTGTACTCTTTGGCCACTAGTCTCGCTTTGTTTCTTGTAATGATGCCCAAGTCATCATATTTGTTTATGAAAACCCACTTGGTACCTATCACATTCATTTGATTGGTCCTCGGAACAAGAGTCCAAACTTCATTCCTTACAAACTGATTTAACTCTTCTTGCATAGCTGATGTCCAGAATTCATCCTTCAGAGCTTCACACACTGATTGAGGTTCAATCTTTGAAACAAATGCAGAGTGATTGCAGAACTCTGATACATGCCTTCTGGTTGAAACTCCTTTGTGTATTTGACCTATGATGTTGTCAATGGACAGATCCTTAGGAACCTTCCAGTCTTTTGGCAGACCTTCCTGCTGCAGATTTTCAATCGGTTGAATCGAGGATTCAATCAGTTGAATTTCTGTGTTGCTGTCAAGATTCTTTAAAAAGATGTTTTGACCATCCTCATCTGTATTGATCTTAGTTGCAGATTGTTCACAAATGTTAGTCTCATAAAAAATAACATGAATGGATTCTTCAACTGTCATAAGCTTTTTATTGAAGACTCTATAAGCATGGCTATTAAGAGAGTAACCCAGAAATACTTTTATCTGATTTAGCATCAAACTTACCTAAGCTTTCTTTGTCATTGTTAAGGACATAACACTTACAACCAAAGACTTTTAGGTGGCTCACATTTGGGTTTCTCCCATTCAGCAACTCATAAGGTGTTTTCTTCAGTATAGGCCGAATCAGCACACGATTCATCACGTAGCATGCAGTGCTCACAGCATTAGCCCAGAAGCATTTTGGTAGACCAGAATCATTTAGAATTGTCCTGGCAACCTCCTCTAGAGACCTGTTCTTCCTCTTCACCACACCATTCTGTTGGGGTGTTCTTAATGCAGAGAAGTTATGAGAAATCCCCAATTTGTTGCAGAAGCTAATGAACTTTTCATTTTGAAACTCCCATCCATGATCACTTCTTATTGCTCCTATGTTGCTGAAGCATGTATTCTGAAGTTTCCTTGCAAGATTCTTAAATTCTGAATATGCATCCTTATTTGTATGTAGAAAAAGTGTCCAAGTGTACCTGGAATAGTCATCTACAACAACAAGACCATATAGATTTCCTCCAAGACTCATAGTCCTAGATGTTAGAATGTATGACTTTAAACTAGAGGGGGGTGAATGGTTTAAAGAGGGTTTTCGCAAACTTTTTAGTCTAGAATGAAATTCCTTTGAGAAAACTTGATTCAGAATTCAGTTTGCCAAAAACACAAAGCAATTTAA
>Ga0123342_1005292_pt1 | contig 18876 bp, 12 predicted proteins | sample Turbeawhitnodule_FD_89960 | JGI IMG/M metagenome (GOLD analysis project Ga0123342, IMG submission 89960) | Root nodule microbial communities of legume samples collected from Mexico - Turtle bean Mexico white nodule | ecosystem: Host-associated > Plants > Roots > Nodule | place: Mexico: Nepantla...
AATATATATATATATATATATATATATATATATATATATATATATTCATAGACTAGAATCACTTTTAATATGGACAGAAATTTTCACTATTTTGTAACTGGAGAGTCCAGAAATCCCCTTAGTGTGCCCCCCTATGTCTTCAAACATGGACTACATACTTAACAATTTTTTGCTCACGGAATTTTGATTATTCATGAAAGTAGAAAAAAGACGAACATAAAAGAAAGGAAAACAGTATAGATTTAATTGAACATACTTTTATAATGAATGAAAATTATAAGAGTGCAGAAGGACAAAAGACATAACAGCTCAGCATAGGTACATTACATTAATCCATAAGAGCAGGAAAAAAAGGAGAAACATCGACACCAAGATAACAAATTCAAAGTTGCATGACTACGTGTAGGAGGCAGAATAATATATAGATGGATAATGGAAAAACAAGAGCTACGACCGAAATTAAATTCCTAATTTCTTTCTCCCAAAATTTTCTGTTCATTGTTGCTTTCATAACTCTATATACAACAAATCCCAGAGGTAGCCAACACTTCATTATATGAAATCCATATAACTAATACAGACTTATCATTCACAAAATTGATTTTTTTTTTCTATTAATATTGATAGAAGAGATTTATCAAAAAAAAGTATAAGTTGTCCATACAAGAGATAATATGATTTTTTTTAAAATCTTTGTGTTTATGGATTTTTTTTCTTTACTCAACTTTCTCATTTTATTCCATATGAGACTTTTAATACATATTATAAATTAGTGCTTTCGTTGCTGAGAATATATGCATGAAGAAACTCTTTACTAATGTCAAAAGGATCTTGGAGCTTATGGAAGCTAGAAATACAAATGATTTAAAATGGTTTGAAATAATTGAAGCTATTATTAATGCATCCATTAAGCACAAATTTGAGGAACAATAATAACATGGTTCAACATTAATCAATTTAGGTATAAAATGTGAAACTCAATTATTTTGATATTAAAAATGTTCTTTAATATTCTTTAAGGTTGGACAATTTTTCATTTTAACATGGATGTGTTTTACTTAGAGGTCTCGAGTTTGAATTCAAACCCTCTCCGTATGAATGTTCTTACACTATATTGTTTCAATTGACAGAAATTGTAGAGTGTTTGGTGGGATTGTTAAGACTCTTTTGGATTGCTTCATTGTGGGTTGAAACCAAATATCCGTCAAGATGTGATTTCATAAGCTTATAAGATCAAATCAATATCATTACCAAAATTGTATGGTGAAAAATAACTCCTAAACCAAAAATATATATATTTGTAACTACATTCCCAAATTACAAGCCACAAACACAAGCCTTCCCTTTACCACCACTTTTGCCTAGATCCAACATGAGTTCTCCAAATTCAAACCAAGGACCTCCAACGTTAAAAAGATGTCATAAATGATAACAAGGAAAAATGGACTAAGATTTACATGTAATGATAAATTTTCACCAAGTCATAAATGACCCCATCAAACACGACTTTTTGTTGGACTTAGAAAAGGATGATATTGTGAGACTCTTACTTGACCCTCTTGATAATGTAGAAAATAAGGAGATTCAACCCTTATAGCAATACCACTTGTCTTACAATGCTTTGGAGTGATCTTAGGATTGAGTACAATGAGATTTTAGGGTCCATCAATAACATGTTTTTAAGTCTTTGTTGCACATCAAAAGTGCTTATAACTTCCTTCAGTCAAGATTGTTTATTGTCTCAAATTTCATATTGAGCTTATTCCTAAAATCTAGGTGTAAAATATCGACTATTATATATAATAAATAATTATTATTTAATTAGATATTATGAGTAATTTTTTTATATAATAAGATTTTCTTATAAAGAACATTAATCATAACATAAGCTATGTCAATATTTTTTTTAAGCTTTAAATATCAATAATAATAAATTTAACGTACAAAACCAACAATGAGGGTTTCAGATTTGGAAACATAAGGATCCATATTGTATTTCCGGTGATGCACAATAAACTTCTAAAGTTACTTCATAAGTGATTAAAAAATTGATACAACCATAATTATTTTTCTCGAGAATATTGATAATATTGATGTTTATCATATCACAAAAGAGATATCAACTCACTACATAACATTGACAATGCTAGACAGGTATTAAATAGTCTCAAGTTTGACCTATAAATATTCTAGTTCATGGCATTATCTTCAACTATCTAGTGATTACAATTAAGATATGTCATATTTGTTTTAATCAATGATATACACACATCATCTAAAGAAATAAAAAAAATATATAAAAATAATAATAATACAAGATATAGGTAATTTTTTTTATTCAAGTTCATTGAATAAAAAAATTTACTTTTATTATTACTTTGTGTGTTTCTTCAAATTATAAAAGGATGGTACAAAATAAAAAAAATAAGAATCCAAATAATAAATTTAGATAAATAATTAGATATGGGTATATATTTCACAGATAAATAAAAATAAATAAAAATAAATTAATAAAAATGATCAATGTGTAACTAGAGATAAATTAAATAACATAATTATAAATTTAATAAGGAGGACCAATATCTAACTATAGAGAAATTAAATGACATAAATATAAATTTAATAAAAAGAACTAGTACGTAATTGGAGATAAATTAAATAACATAAATATAAATTTAATAAAAAGAATCAATGTGTAATTGGAGATAACACTACAAGAAAATTTAGAGACCAAAATAATTAGTAGCAATAGTAACTAAATTCGAGACCATTTTAGAAACTAAAAAAAATGGTTTCTAAATTAGTTTATATTATTGTTAAATAATTTCTAAATTGGTATCTAATTAGCAACCAAGGTTTTGCTACCAAATTTAGAAACTAAATAATTTGTAGTTAAAACCTTGATTGCTAATTAGATACCAATTTAGAAACTATTTAACAATAATAGAAACTAATTTAAAAACCATATTTTTTAGTTTTTAAAATGGTATCTAATTTAGTTACTATTGTAACTAATTATTTTGGTTTTTAAAAATTGGTTTATATTTGATAATTTTCTTGTAGTGTAAATTAAATTACATAAATATAAATTTAATAAAGAGAACGAGTGCACAACTAAAAATAAATTAAATGTTATAAATATAAATCTAATATAGAGAACTTGTGACTAAATATAAATTAAATGACATAATTATAATTTTAGTATTGAGTATAATGTATAAATGGAGATAAATTATATGACATGATTATAAATTAATAAGTAGGAGATGTGTAACTAGAGATAAGTTAGATAACATAATTAGTGGTTAGAATTTTATCTCGAATGTGACGTGTGACGTGTGACGTGAAAGAGTTATTTTGCTGCAAACTTATAAGCAAGTTTTTACTATCCTTATTCATTTACTTCCTAATAGATCTCAAAAAATCACTTTATTCCTTTGATACATTTGTTGGACCTGATAAAATGGGACCCTTAAGGTATCCTTACAATAAAAACTACAAATTGAGATTGTGATTTAAGACCTACTAAATGAAGGTATCAATGTTCCTAGTAGTAGTCCCTTTTCTTCCCTTATTCTTCTGGTTAAGAAGAAAAGTGAAAACAAGAGGATTTGTACAAATTATAAGGCATTGAATGTCATTATAATTAAATATAGTTTTTTTAATCCCAACTATAGATGAATTATATCACACTCATTACTTTCAAAGTTGGATCTTAGGTTAAGATAACATTCACATTTGGTTTTAAAAATATCTATGTTATATTTTAGTGTTTGATGAATGAAATGTTCCAAGTTCTTGAGGAGATTTGAGTTAGTATTCTTTAATGATATACTTGTGTATAATCTCTCTTAATATTCTCATCAATCCTTCTTAGTATTCTTTAATGATATATTTTGCAACTCTTATAGAAGCATAAATTATAGGGTATTTGGTTCACACTTTGTGAGGAACCGGTGTAACTATGGATGAAGAGAGTTTAGGTAGTTGTTGAGTTGACTACTCCTTTGAATCTAAAATATTTGATAGATTTTCTTTTCTTAATGTTTTGTTTGTTTCTATCTATTTACTGTTATCGAATAAAGATTTGTGGGAGGATTTGTGTTTGTTTCCACAAATTGGTAGAGATTTGTGAGCGGAGAAATGAGCTGATTCCTTGGAATGTGTTCATTGCATATAAACAAAGAAACTTCAGAGAAGAGATGAGAAAGACGCGTAACATTTATTTTTCCTACTTTGCCCATAGTTCATTTTTTAATTTTTAAAGCATAACCAAATTTCAAAAATAAAAAGATAAATAAATTTACAAAATTTTCAATTCTAAAAAATAAATATTTTATTATATGTATTTATAATAAAAATAAATATTTTTTTACATGAAATACTTTAATTAACTCAAATCTACAAAAAAAATATCTTATATTTATTATTTAAATATTTTTAAAGATAAGGATAAATTTGTAAATTTACATTTTACACATTTTAAAAAAATTAAAAATTTCCTTACAACCATCATATAACTCACAAACTTCAACAAACTTTCTTCAAAAATCCACTATAACATACTTTAATCCAAACAACTTCACTTTCTTCTTAAATCACTTCAAATCCATTCTCTCAAATCCTCTTCCCAATTCAAACACAACCTAAGTGACTAGTATAAAAAATTATTAAATGTTATACACCTATAGCCTGACCAATGACCAACTAACTAGAATTGGTCAATTTCAAGTTAGACTCCATGGTTGTTGGAACACTTGAACAAACTAAAGACAATTAAAAACAATTATTGCTCAAACTATTAGTTAAGCGTACTAGATTTTCTTCCAACCCTTCCTTTGAAAATAAATGCTTCAAATAGAATAGGTGCAATTTAGAGAACATTCCATTGCATTCTTTTCTAAGAATTTGATATTAAGACTACGACACCAATCAACATACATTAGAAAATTTAAGTTTAGAAATACTCGATCATCAATTTATCATCAAAACTTATGAAAAAAGGTTGAAAGATTGACAAGTTCTGAATAATAAAATTAGCTAAATAGAGAGTAAAAACGAATTAAGGAAAGATGAAGTGTCAATTCATATATTTAAAAATCAAACAATTATTCTTATTATATTTCTTTAAAAATTCAGATCCTACCCGGCTTTTATCTAATTATATGCAATCTAAATTTAATTAATTAAATTGAATTTAAAATTCATAATTTTAGATTTAGATTTAAGATAAACACATTAAAATAAATTTAAAATAATATGTATTTGAATAATTATAAATTAAATTTAACCACCTCATTCTTGTATTAATTGCTTGTGAATTTCTTACCTTTATTTTTTTTATTAATGATATTCCACTCTTTTAAGTTAAGTATTATTTTCAGAATATTTTTTTCATTGAAACATTAAATTAATTTCAAAATAATGTTTCAATGGAATATTAAATTATTTGTGGAGTGACATTTTAGAAAAAGGAAAAAAAATGTAGAGTAAAGTTTAGAAAACATTAAAGGTTAAATTGATAATTTCATTAAGGAAAAAAGGCCCTTACTAGAAGACTAGTAAAATCCCCATCTATGTGGATCCATTCTTGTGATCCTAGATGCCTCTGCCTTAAGAAGGGTTTCACCATCATTTTGTTTGGAGGAGTTAAAGTAAAATTTTAAAAAATCGATTTTAAGGGTTATTAAAAAGATAAACTAGGAAATATTTTTCAAGTAATAAAGACATAGCATTGAAAACACTAGGAAAAGTATCGTCATTTAATATACAGTTTTTTAAAATTTATCATATGAAAAATATGAAAAAAATTATTATATGTCGATCGATAAGTTATAAAGATTTTGAAGACAAATGGTGTGTTTGGATTCCCGCTTAAACGCAAAATTTCACTTTTTAAGGAAAAATGAGAAGCAATAACATTTTCTGGGAACGCAATAACGCAATCTATTTTTCCAACATGCACTAAACACATTTTTAAAGAGTGAAAAAATTTGAAGAATATTTATTTACTATAAGTGTTGAGAAACAAATGTTAAAATAATAGATAGAGTTAAACATTGTAAATATATCACAAAAAACTTATTACATTTTGTAAATATATAAATAAGAGATAATGTACTCATTTTCATTTAATTACAAACATTTATTACACTCTTCTTTCTAACCCTATCACCCCACCTACGGGATAAAAATATTAGTTTGTATCTAACTATTATATAAAATAATTAAATAAAAATTATTTTTAAAAAAAGTATTAAATAAAAATCAATTTTAAAAATAAAAAATAATTAATCACTATATTGATTAAATTAAATATTATTTTAAAAATTAGTAATATTTAAAGTAATTTTTATTATTAATAAAATTTATAAATTAATATTTAATTGACTATTAAAATGTTTTTTAAATTAATTTTTTATTTAATTGTATTTAAGCTTTGTGAATTTGTTTGACCTAATTATCCTTCTTCTACATTCCACCTTTTATTTTACCTAATGTATGCAATTTCTATTCATATAACACTTTCTACTTTTGTTTAGTCTTCTTTAGTTTAATGCTTTACATTAAACATTTTTATAAAAATAAAATTCTTGGAAACTTAATTGTTTTTATCAAAGGAAGATGTTGGGTTCTCCAACACAAACACAACACAGAACAGAGCAAAGTAGATAATTAATTGGATTGTCGATATGTTACAGGTCTATGAAGCTATACCCAGAGATAGATCAGAGTTCACAGAACTTAGCTGTCACAAACAAAACTCACAAACACTTCTTCAATTCAATTCAATTCAGTTCATAACAACGCATGCACATAATGCAATCTCAATTCCTATAATATAGCCTCATTCTTCAAATAGAAAAAGCATTAAATACGACAATTATAGTTACCATCATCATCATCATAGTAAAATTCATTTTTTTATCTCTATATCTCCCACCAAATATATGAACTCTGCTGATTCACAGTTTTTTCAAGGAACCCTCCTTTGACCAAATCGAATGCTTCTTTCTACTCTTTGCATCATAAAATGTTTTTCTTTTTCACTTAAAATTGCTTCTCGTTTTACTCTTTTCAAAAAATTATTTTACTTACTGTAAGTAATCTTGGCATAAAACTTTGGATCTAATGCAGAAGTTATCTGAAATTATGTAAATTCTTAACTGAAAATTAATTTATCAGTATAAAATAGATAATTTATTAAGAGGAAATGGAGGGGTGTGATGATGATGATGATGGTAGCAAAGGGATATGTGTATTAAGTTGGTTGCTTTTCTCGATTGGTGAGAAGTGGAAACTGAAAAACGACATTGAATTGAAGTAACCCAACATGAATTGACAAGTGAGGTTGATCACTCTACCCTTGTGCAATAAACAGCAGGAGAGAGAAGAAGACACATCCAAACCTAAATTTTGCATAGAAATTCTAAACCACACCATCTTCTTTCTCTTTTCTTCCCAAACCCAATAATTGTTGTGTTCTTGTGCTGTTGTAGGGGCTGTGCCCTCTTCTCTCTCCAACACTCTATTTATTACTCTGAATCTATATTCATAATTGCCCATGCCACACATCACTCTTCACATTCTCATTTTATACACCACCAACATTTTTATTCCATTCTCCTGTACTCACCAAAATTATTTATAAATTTCTTCAATGTTTAATATTATTCCATTCTTCTTCACCACACTACACTCTGCTGCTGTGTTTATGTTCTAATTTCTAATGACTACCTTAAATTATTAGAAAATATATTTCACATTGTTTAGTTAATATCAGGCATAAACTGAAGTGAAGTAGGATATGACAGTAAAAGAAGATAGAAGCTGATAGAATGCAAGAAAATTCTACATTCTACAACTTTTATATACTAGTAAACCTCCAAGTAAATCCCCATGCAATCTACATATCTGTCATGAACCTCTCATATTCTTGCTAAATTACCTGTTGTCAACTTTGAATCTGAGATCATATTATAGGATTTGTTGGACCACATAGCAAAAGAAAATTGATTCATGACCAGGAGACACATACAATTTTCTGCTACGGTTTTCACATTTAAACACTTTATTTCTGAATATCATATTGTTTCCTTTCCAAATATACTAGAGAAGATGATCTCATACCACATACCACTTTTTCTTCTCTTTCAAACCAAAATTATGTTGCCAAAGATTCTCTATCATCTTCTTGTTTAGAAGGCATTGCGTTAACTATCTCTCTTTCTCTTTCACAATTTTTTCTTTAATAACAAATATGTCATTAAATAACCTTCTGTAATGTTTTTAAAAATTAAAGTACATTTTAAGTTGATTGTTACAATTTCTTAATTATTATTAATTTTTTAAATGTGAAAAAACAATGAATCTACAACAAAACACATACAAAGGTGAAGGATAAAATTACTTTCCTTACTAGTATAAAACGAATATTAATATTGTTGTAAACATAATTATAAAAAAGAAAACTACAAGTATTTGTTTAAAATTGATTCCTATATAATTTGATTTTATAAAAGTATTTAAAGAAAAAGAAATGATTCCAACAAAGGAAATAGTTATTATAATATTGTTGGAGGTGGCAATTGGAATAGGTGCAACAGAGGAAGAAAAGGCTGAGAGAGTCAGAATCCCTCCACTGCCATGCCGCCCTAATAGCTAACTAGCTATGCCTCTGACCCCATTAGCCAACCAAGACAACTCATCATGCATCTTCTCACCTCTGTTATCTGTGTGCTCTTCAATTTCCCTTCTTAATTTCACTGTGCATCTTTCATACTTTCTTTTATTCACTGTTACACAAGGTGGGTTATGTCTCTCATCCCTTTCTCCTTTTGCATTTTTCACTTCTCCTCTCTATATATTCTACCCTTTCCCTCCTGCTTTCATGTATGTTCCTCCTATTCATCTCATTCATGTCTGAACTCAATCCACTTCTTCTATCAGCCTTCCTACTTTTCTTTTCCCTCCTCAAATCCTTCTTCATAGCTAGATTTAATTGCATGTGTACTTTTACAGTTGTACTGTACATTTTCACCTCGTCCATGTTCCAAGTGTTTCATACACTTTCCACCTTCTGTCTTTTGCAGTTTCATATGTTTGTTACCTTGTTTCTTTCCTGCACAAGATAACCATATCTAACTGCTGAACTTGGAGATGTGGTGTGCTGAAAATGATCACAAAGGAAAAAGTGAAGCTGCCAGCATGATCTAGCTTTGGTTAGTGTGAGCCACTGAGGTGCTAACCCTTACTAGGTCATGCTGTGCTAGCCTCACTCCTTCCTATTTGGAGACCACTACGCTCTTAACAATCAAACACACAAAACTACTTGAAGGGATGAAGGTGAGTATAAATTTATGTATACCATTTCATTTACCGGTGTTAGCTACTGTGGTGTATTCTTTTACTCCCCTTCACTTCTTTTTACTTTGCAATTTGTTGGACGTCTTTGGGTGGTGGCATTAGGGTTCCAGCCACAAGTTAAATATTCTTTGTTTCAGAATAAAGAACTTGTAGCTGGGGATCTGGAAATGTTTTTTTCAGAACAAAGATACTAGTAAATGTTTCATTCATCTTTAGAAAATAAATAAATAAACTTTTGGGAATTTATTAGCGACATAACGATTTGACTTTACCTCAGTTATTTCCTGATTAGGGAAATCGTTCGTGCATTTAGGTGACTAGAAAACGCAGTGCATGCTTCGTAAGATTTGAATGCCATTAATATCTGTGGATATTGCAAATCTTCACAAAATATTAAAAAATGGTGATTTTGGAAAAGCATATATTGCAAATCTGCTGATAAAAAAATATATTGCAAATCTTTACTAAGAATAAAAAAAAAATGGTGATTTGAGAAGCATATCCCAATCTTCCCGCATGGTTGATGTTGCTCTTTTTGTAACTGCGTTGAACTTTTTAAATGATATCCCTGAACATTTCTACTTGGTAGTTTCGTATGTGTACTTTCGAATTTATTCGTTCTATTATCAGTTGGTACATTCCTAACCTTTTTAATAACCACACCCTGTTTAAAAGCTTACTACAGACAAATATTGAAACGCCATTATTGTTAGATGTTACATGACTGTTCAGTCTTGATGCTGCAACTATACCACAAGATAAATTATCTGAACCATGCATGGCATTAACAGCTTTCCGATCTTTCTGTATGCTGTAATTTTGTCGGTGCGGTTTTTAGAAATACACGTTTCAATGGAGAGTCTGTCAACAAATATGGCTACTAACAGAATCTGCGCAATTTCAATTTTCTGTGTTTTAGTGGCTATATTTCTACAAATATTTATTGTTTGGCATTATTAGTTCGTACATTTTAAGATCGTGTTCTCCACTTGTGAGACTAAGTTTCAAATTCTTATATGAAAGGCGTAACTCTTAACATTTTTTAAGATTTGACTGTTCTAAGTAGGATTTACAGTCTTAAACCCAGCTTTTCCGTTTCTTGAATGTTAATCTTCAGAATGCAATTTATTTAGTTACCTCTCGAGAAATTGATTCTGAAATCATTTTAGCATTGGTTCTGCAATGAGTATTATTTAAGATGTGTGACTATTAATGTAAAGGTACCTCTAAACACTATTGAATCACCCTGTGCAAATAAGGTTAGTGTCAAAGCACAGGATTATATAGGGTAATTCCTGGTTTTTTGTTTACGAGTTTCGACTTAGATATTTGGTGAGATATGTGTTGTTTACTCACGTATGTCACAGATTTCATAAATATCATGCAATTCATAAATATCCACAACGTAGAAACATCATAGACCCTCAAAATAGGTAAGCAAACGAGGGACATGTTGTTGCAGATGATAATCTAGATTTGGTTGATGTCTATTTCTGATGGTTATATGAATTATCTGATGGATTATGATGTCCAACAAGATGATTTGCATATGGCGATGCTGATGCATATTCAAGTGGTGTAATAACTTATGACGATGGTATACATGCTATGGCATATGTCTGTAAACATCTGGATGATGTAGATGCTAATGTGGATGATGTAAAGCCAGCCGATTGATGTTCATTTTTTTCCGTATTATGAATATGAAATGCTCCATATATTCGAAATATTTTGTAGGAGCAAAAGTATATGGGGTGTAGCGTTAAAGTTATAATAGATAATGATGCAAGTTCCGTAAGTTCCACGATGCGTAGTGAATGCATAGAAAGAGTTTATGGGGAAATTTCCGAATTGTATTGTTTATTAAGGAGTTTTTTCTATGCGTGTTTATAGATTTAACAACTACGTTGAATTCAAGTTTAGTTAAAAGGGAAACATTGCGAAGTTGAAGTATCGCTGGTGACTTTTATGATATTCAACGTGAAGTCTACTTTAGGAAATGCTCATGTTGGATTTTTTGAATGTATTTTGTTCCAAATTCTAAGTTGTTTTAACATTTATGAAAAATACGCTTGTGGATAACATAAACAAGTTTTAGATAATAATATGTTGTATCTATTATTTTGACAATCATGTATATATTTTGAGTTATCCCAATTTTTATATATTGTTCATTAATATATTAATTTAACAAGCACTTTAAACAAAAATCACAATTTGTAGTTAAAGAAATTTGAATAAAGAACTCTCTCAGAACGCGTCACATAACAACATTTCGGGTGATGTGAGCAGTGACGAAAAAGTAGAACCTTCAGCTTTTTCATCACAACAACTGAAATTGAATAGTAACTAAATTCGCCCAATGCTGTGTCTTTCTTTCTGGACACAAGTGGTTTACATTGCACAATTTTCTTTTATTGATTTCCTGATAAAACATGGTCATCATTAAGTAACAAATACTTCACTTTACATGTTATAAAAAATGCAATTAACAATCACTAAAATTATCCTCCAATTATAATGGAAAAGTGATTAATTCGAAACATGATATCAGCTAGAACTGGGTTCATAGTAATTCCTACAAAGACAACGAAGGAAATGGCATGACATTAATTTTATATTTTACATTCTCATTATCTTTTGTTTAACATGTGATTTTACTAGTTAACTCTTCACCTAATTTGTGAGTACAAAAACTTACACGTGCATTATATTTTGTTTTGACATTTGAGAAATATAGTACATAAGACACGTGGTAATTAGATGAAGGAGTCAAGGTTTTGAAAGAGGGAGAGGATCAACATTTGGATGGCATTAATTGTGTCATAATTAATACAAAAGAACATAGAATGGTCAAAAGAAAAGTCAACGGTGTCATTTTGTCCTCAGAGACTTCCAAATTCAAATGAGATGGATCAATTTAATGACATAAACCTTGCAAATTCTTCATAGCTAACTCGACCATCCCCATCCAAATCTGCTTCTCTAATCATTTGTTCAACTTCTTCTTCTGTTAGCCTCTCTCCCAATTTCATCATCACATGTCTCAACTGTAAAAAAAAAAACATGTCATTGCAAGAAATGCAGATTGAGTTGCATGCCATGCTATATATATATATATATATATATATATATATATGTGTGTGTGTGTGTGTGTTTACCTCTGTAGCTGATATGTACCCATCATTATCCCTGTCAAATACTTTGAACGCGTCTTTTAGCTCCTCAGTCAGATTTTCCTAACAAAAGGAAAATTAAAATGTTTCATGATCTTTACTTAAAGCACACAATTATCCATAAAGAAAGATTTTCACCACTCTTAGATATTTAAGAACCCTACTTTTCTCAAGGTTTACCTTCATTGTCATTCCGATAACATTCAAGAACTCTTCAAAATTTACACTTCCTTTTCCATCGATATCGACTTTACTAATCTTTTCCTGAACTTCTTCCTTTGGCGTGTTCCCATCTAATGACTGAACAATGGATATCAGTTCTTCCACAGTAATGAAACCTAGACACGATCACAAACATTGGCAACCAAAGTTAACTACAAATGCTTTTATAAACCTATGCGGATGTTAATTAAAAAATGGATCAACATTTTATGTTAGAACCGACACACATATATAAATAGGTTAATGATGCAAAAGACCACACCGTCGGAATCCTTGTCAACAACATCAAAGGCTTCGTGGAATATAGCTATTTGATCTTCTGTCCATGCATTTGCCATTATTTTTCTGCAGCAGGGTAGGATCAACTGCAGTGGAAATTAACCAGAAAATTGTAAGAGTACTGTGAATTTGCTTATTGGTTATTGGCAGTGGAGGGTGGTGGAAGAACATGCAATACTATTTGTCTTACAATAATGTTCCATGTTCATTTTGGTTTTATAGATATGTTGTGCGCCATATTTTATTTATTTTTGGATTGAAATAGTCAAAAACACGTTCGCTCAAACACAACTCGGAATTCAAAATGCTGGAATTCTTCGAGAACGATGATAGAAAAGGACTCTTGAATGTATGAATTTTTCAATGCGTTTTTCTTTCTTTCTTTCCTGTTCCAACTCCCCCCTACAGAAGGAATCATATTTGCACACTTGCAAGTACGGTTGAGAATTTAAGTACCTTCTAATTAATCAACATCTCTGGGTCAACCTTTGTCAATAAATGAATCAATTTATAAAATTCCTCCTTTCAATTACTCTTAACAATAGTTTATTTTATTTTTATATTTTTTTTCAACAATCTCCTAAAAATAATTAAAGGATAAATTGATAGTATTATTTACATTAAGAATATAGACAAGAGTAATAAAAAAAATTAAAATATTTTGTTTAAATTTATTTATTGATTTTCTCATCTATGCATCATAATTTGAAGTTATTATTATAAATGATGGTTTTTTTTAATTAGGTTATTATATAGATTGTCGGTTAATGATTAACACTTTTAGGAACTTTGAGTTTACACAATTTAGATATTTTACTTTCAACTTAATTTATATCATATTCAAAGTAACATTATTAGAATTCAAACTCTATAAATGTTTGTATTTGTAATTAATTGTTTTATTACTACTTTACCTTATGTTTGTTATAATTTATTTTAAAATTAAAAACCATTTATTAACCCTTATCGGTTGGACACACATGATTTTTCTCTTTTTAACACTTTTTTTTTTATATATTCTCAGATGAAACTTTGAAAATACAATTTGCTTTAAGGATGATGTTTGCAAATTGAAAGCAAATTTTCTTAAGTAGTTATTAATTATCATTGTCATAAAATAAAATATGATAAAAAATAATAAATTATGATTTTACACTTTTTAGAGGCTGGATGAATATACAAATGGAGGAAGAAAAAGCCTTGTAGGACTTGAACTTTTTTTTATCAAAAACATTGTGTTCATTTATATCGAAGTACCAAAAACAACTACTTTCACCAATTAATAATCAACTTGCCTTTGAAAACCTTCGTATAAACACGTATTTCTTTATAAGGCTAAAGCTACTAAAGTTGTTAATTTTGTAACTTGGAATAGGAGCCATTTTCTTGAATACTGTACCTACTATTCTTATTCACACATTCTCCATTCTCTTGTTTACATCAAACATAATTGCTTTTTTTTTTAATATTTGTTTATACTTCTATAAAGTAATGATTATATCATTATTTTATTTAATGCAGGTTAATATATTATCTACTAGAAAAAGTGAGTCTAGATAGTATTTGAAATTTATCGTACAACTGTTGACGTGTTGATTGTCTCCTCGTTCCTTCCTTCAAGTTTTCTCTTTCGATTATTAGCACTCGATTGTACTAGGCCTAAAAGAGGTACTCCGACGATAAAGTAAGTACTCTGTATAAAGAGTGTATATTTGTAAAATTGATTAAAACGTACCTTACACATCTATAAAGAGTTTATTTATAGTGTTCAGACATGGGTTCTTGTTGTGATGGGCTGAATATAAGTTGTTCACGGATGTGTAGCGTGATCCCTGACTTATAGGAAGGTATATTGGTATATGAGTATATGGGTACATAAGTATATTTGAACAATATATTTAATATCGTTCAATTAATCAATATTTGGTTAATTTCTCGAAAATATCATATACATAATCTGAGACATGATTATGATTCATATATGACTCGTCTATTTATTTATTTCAAATTCATTACAACTACAAATTGCCAAGTTTAGGGTGTTTTTTTTTACATTAATTAGTGTTTTTTTTACATTAATTAGTGACTGAATTACTTTTTTCCAAAAATTATTATTTGCCGTTAAAAAAGAAAAGAAAAGAGATAATAAAAAAAGGCCACTTCATTTTGCACCTTTTTTTTTTAAGGATATACTTTCTTTTCTTGACCAATTTAATAACAACATTTCTATATACAGTTGGATTCCTCTTTCTAAAAAATTAATTCTGGATATATAAAACATTTAAATAAGTCTGGAAATTAATTTAATGTACGAAGAATTAGGGAAGTTGTTCTCGTAAGATCATAAAAGCGCATGGATTTTTTGTAGTTGCAGAAGGTTCAAATTTGGCATACATTTTGTCTTTTGTGGTTGTCAAGTTTATGGACACGTGTCGTTATAATAATAACTCTGAAATTTAATTACCAAAAAAATTAGAACTTTACATACTGATTGAATTTAATTTTTGAAGAAACTTCAATACTTTTAGTAGAAAGAAAAACCTTTCAAAATTTAATTTTCATACTATTAGTACATCTTTCCAAAAAGTAGATTTTTCAAGTATTAAGATTTTACGCATTTCAGAAAAAAGGTTAAATATGTTTTTTTTATAAACTTTTCATAAATTTTAATTTTAGTTCTCATAGTAAACATTTTATTAATTTAATCATTATACTCTTACATAAGAACGATAATAGTCATATTCGCTAATGACATTAATTTTATTTATTTAATTAATATTGTTCCATCTTGAGTATGTTATGATGACATTAATTTTTATTTATATAATTAACATTATTCTACCTTGAATATACAAATAGGATATTATTATATTTTTAGTTGAGTAAAAAATATTATTTACTTTTTTAATTTTGATTAATATTTTGTTTGGATTTTATCATTTAATATGCATGGAACAAGATTTTATTATTCACGTTTGAATTTACTGAATTAGGTTAGTTGTCCCTTTTGTTATGCAATAAAAATGGGAGAAAAAGAGGTGACAAGAGCAGTTTTACACCTTTGCATTGGTAGTTCAAATTTGGTGTACTTGTAACTTTTGTACATTAAAGTTGTCAATATTTTGATTGAATTTTATACCACTTCTAAGTAAAACAACGTAAACTTTTTCGAAATAATTTTATTTTAGTTATGGTATGAGTGTATATTATAATTACGGAGTGTATATTATAGTTACTGTGTTGTACAACCTAAATTTTAAATTCTAATTTCTAAATATTAAACCTTTAAAACCATAATCAATTATAATAATTTATATAATTGATTATGTTAATATATATAATTGATTATATTTAATCGCATAATATATTATAATAATTTATATAATTGATTATATCTAATCACATAATACTATATTATGTATACTACCAAAATCGATTATATGTGACTTTAAATAATTAAATTTAAGTGACCAAATAATTCTTGAAATAATTATTTTTTTTTTAATTTTTTTTATCATATATGAATGTTAAAGTATGTGAGGAATGTCTTGTAATGTTTGCAAATTTCTTTAATCATTCATTTGCTTAAAAACCATTAAGTTTTCACAATTGGTAAACAAACACACCATAAACCTAACAAAATTGAAATAATTATATAAAAACATTTTTTTTATTAAACTAAATTTAAAATATTACACATTTTTCAACAGACTTTTATGTTTTCATATTTTGTATGAAGAAAAAACTTAACCTCATGTCCAATTCTTTATATATATATATATATATATATTTAAAATTTTAAAAATATTTTTTAATATATTTTTGCATTACATAAAGTGATTCCTTCGTAAGTATTTATTATTCAAATATATTTTATATCCATTCTTAATAAAATACATCTAATGGCATTTTAATAATTCTTTATATAATGTCATTTTTTTTTCTCATCAATCATATTTATTATAAACTTTTAACTAACTAATTTTCACCTCCTTCAATCCTAACAATCTTACATTTTACTCTCTTATCTTTCTCTTTTCATCCCACTCCAAATAAGTATAAAGAGTGAATAACCTATGAAATTTTACTCTCTTATCTTTCTCTTTTCACCCCACTCCAAATAAGTATAAAGAGTGAATAACCTATGAAAGAAAATGTCTTTTGTGTTTGTGCTAAATCTCTTCTCTTCTTTTGTTCGCACTTTGGTTCTCTTCTTCTTTTCATGCAAAGACTATAGAGAGTTACATAGTTAGTGTATTCTGCATAAATGCATTTGTGTTTTATGCATTTGATGGAGAACTCGTTAATATTCAATAGGGTTAGTCTTTTAAGTTTTGAATTGATTTTGGTTAAAAATATTTACACAATAATAAATGTTTAGTTTCATTGTTTGAGGGTTTTTCTATATTTGGGGATTTATCTATTTGGGATTATTAGGAATTCATCTATTTGAGATTATTGGGGATTAACCATTTGATTAATGATGTTTTGTTCACTATATGGGTGAATGATCTGATTGTTGAAAATGGTGTTTTTTGTCAATTTTCATCACATGAGAAAGTTTATAATTTTTCCTATGTTGCATTAGGGAAGTGAAGAAATTGGGGAGTGAAGATCTGGTGGAAACCTTAGAATGAAATGATGGACAAAGATTTGAAACAATTATGTGTGGATAAGTATGTTATGTAAGGAAAATCTAACTTGCCTTGCCTTTCTTTTTCCTCTGGACTTTGCTTTGACTTCTATTTTTATTTGGTCAATATTTTGAATGGCTTTTCTTGGGATTAGATGGCCTTTTTTTTATGCTCCTTTCTTCCTAGGCCTCTAAAATTTACACCCCCAAACTTGTTAGGCTTAATAGACCAAAACACAAAATTAGTAGTTGCATTTGTTTTAGGCATGAAAGTAAATTTCTAATTTATAAAATTTACAATCAAACTCTACTATAAAATATTTATTTATTTAAGATTATTTAAATCCTCCTTATCCATGTATTTATCATTATGGAATATGCTGAATCTCTAAGTCACTAAAAAAAATTATTAAATAAAAACTAATTTTAGAGTAAAATAATTAGTTATTATTTGATTAAATTAAAAATAATTTTATAAATTAAAAAAATTATTAGTATTTAAATTAGTTTCTATTATCAATAAAAAATTATAAGATATTTTTAAATTAGTATTTAACCATTAGTTACCAAGATTTTAGTTATTAACTACTTTATATTTTAAATTAGTATTTATTAATCTTTTAAAGAATAATTTAGAATCTAAAATATTAGTAGCTAAAATCTTGATTGTGAATTTAGATGTCAATTTAGAAACTATTTTATAAATCTTTATTAATAATAGAAATAGTTATAAATAATCTTTTAATCTCTAAAATACTATTCAAGTGACCTTTTAGACACTTCATAAAAGTAGGGGTGGCAAAGCGGGCCAGCCCGCCCCACATTGACCCGCCCTGCGCTTGGCCTGCAAAAATGTGGGTTGGGTTGGCCCGCCCCGAAAAGTTATTGCGGGCTAGAATTCCTGACCCGCCCGCATAAGAGCTAGCCCGCGGGCCAGCCCGCATTCTTTTTTTTTTAATTAAATTTTTTTTTTTACATTTTGTTCTTAAAAAATTGTCAAATTAAACCTATATATTTTTTACTATCAAACCTAATTTTTTTTTTCTTCCTTTTCAAACATAGTCAAACATAAAAAAAATTAAACATTAAGATAAATATCAAATATCACTATTCTTCCACTTCCAAAACATTAAAAATACCTAATTCCAAAACATTAAACATAAACATAAACATTAATTCAAAAACATTAAACATAAACAT
>Ga0123342_1005293_pt1 | contig 18870 bp, 9 predicted proteins | sample Turbeawhitnodule_FD_89960 | JGI IMG/M metagenome (GOLD analysis project Ga0123342, IMG submission 89960) | Root nodule microbial communities of legume samples collected from Mexico - Turtle bean Mexico white nodule | ecosystem: Host-associated > Plants > Roots > Nodule | place: Mexico: Nepantla...
TAGCGCAGAGAATGTTGGAAAGAGGGTTCGAACTTTTGGCAAATTTACCAGAACTTTCTAGTTGCTTGCTCGTGCTTCAAGGTTACGAACAAGGGACTGGGGAATATTTTTGCCTGAGAGAGAACACAGATAGACAATACACAGTTATCTTTTACCACCTTCAGAGTGCTTTACGCGGTGCTCAGATACGGAGGTGCCCAGTTTTGGTGTTTCTTGCTGACTGACTTGAGCGTCGGAGTGCAAACGACCGCTAGGGCGCCTCTTTGTCCTCTTTTTTTTGCAGGAATCCACAGGTAACCAGTGGGAAGGAGTCCCTAACTGACGGTTGAGGTCGCGCACGAAGACGTCTCGGTCAACCGGACGGAATATATATATATATATATATATATAAACTGTTTAAATATGGTTGGTGTTGATACTATGATTATAAATTGTAGCTTTCTTGGGCAATTAATGAATGGGGGGCAAGGGTTGTGGTGACTAGGGGAGGAGCTAAGTTGGTAGGAGGGCTTGGGCATATCAATTACTGATGCAGCTTATCACAACACAAAAATGACACTATTATTTTAACTGTTTCTTACATAATATTTTTTTTAAAAAAATTTCACTTTAGAAATCATTTTTTTTTGTTTATACTTTAGATAAAATATCGGAGTAACAGTTATTTATTTAAGAGTTCTTATTGCATGGTCTTTTTATTAGGTTTAATTACACATTTTAATTGTTATAGTTTAAGAAAATCATCTTTTATTTTCATTTATACACACTACTTTAATTTATTTAGTTTCTATGCATACACCCTTTAGTCTTTATTGTCTAAACTCACATTGACCAAAAGAAATTATAAATAGCAGATATACTAAGAATTATGTAAGTTTAATGATTAAAAAACATAGTTAGTGAATATTAAAATTAAATGGATGATTAAATATTATTATTTTTAAATAAATAAATAAACTTTAATTTATAATCAAACTAATTCATTTATTTTTTTATTGATTTAATAATTAAATATTATTTAATAGCTTTGTCAATTAATCGATCTTACAACACATTATATACTAGTGAAAGGCCGTGTATCCATATATTTTATGATAATAAAAGATAAAAAGTGTAATCTTTGAAGTAATTATTGAAAAATAAAAAATATTGTGAATAATTTTTTATAAATTATAAAAACAAAGAAGTTGGTTAATAAAAATAAATGTGACATAATAAAATAATGTATACTTAAAAAATATTTTATATATATATATATATATATATATATATTTTGGAATTTGGTTTATGAGGATGGTGTTTTTAAATTTTTTTATCTTTTTGTCTGTCTAGAGTGAATTGAAAAGAGAAAAAATAAATATAAAATAGAATAAAAATAAATTTAAGAATCAATAAAATAAAACAATTTTTAAAAAGAAATTAATAAATTAAAAAGAATTGATAATTTTAATTTTGGATTGCAATAAAAAATAAATGTATTGGTTGTAAAAATAAAAATTAATGTTTAAAATAGTTAGAAATATAATTATTGAAGAAAGAAATGAGTTTTTTTTAAAAAAAAAATCAATTAAAAATGTTTAGTTTATTTTTTTTAAGAATGAAGAAAATAAAAAATTAAATCATACAACAACATAAAAATTGAATTTATAAACATAAATTAATTTTTATTTTTATTATTATTGATGATGTAATCTTGTTAATTTTAAGTATAAAATACAGTACATAATTATAAAAAACTAAAGTCAATTAGTATTAATTGGTAATGGACACACAAATAATATTGAAATAAGAAATTGGAGTTGTTTATTGATAACAAATGTCGATAAGATTCTTGTTGTGGCTGATAATAATATGTTGCAGCTATAAATATGCTCACCACGATTTTGCTAGGTACATCTCACTTGTGTACACATTGCAATAAGTCTTTCATGTTTACGAAGGACTATTTGGTGTATTGAACTTAAAACTTTGATGTCTCCAAATCCATGAAGATTGCTTGAAGGCTGAGTTGCTGCTTGTAGGCATGGGTTTTAGGTAGATTAGAATTTGTTAATCCACTCTTAGCTTAATCCAAAACTGAATCAATCAAGTTCTTTCAAAAGAAAAGTGTTTTCCAAAGTAGTGAAAAACAACCTGATGATTTATCATTTTAATCGGTTGTTTTACACTTAATGGTTTTGAAAAGGATTTGACAAAGCTGAAATTGGTTGACCTCACAATCAAGGCCAATTCAATCGGTTGAATCGAGTTTTCAATCAATTGTTTTTTAAAAATCTTAAAAAAATTTGTTAAGTCTGGTAAATATGTTTTCCATGATTCTAAACTGTTTGGGCCCTTGATTAAAAGTCTTAAACGACTATTTTTTAGATTATATAACTGGTGTTTACATCTCTGAATAAAGAAAGATCAGATTACCAAAAAAATTAATAAGTTTTTTCAAGATTGCAAGATTGCTTAAAACTTTGTTTTAGTTAAGAGTGGAATAGGAACTGCTGTAATTCTTCTGTATCAGGTGTGATCTTTTCTGTTCTTACTTGTATTTGTTTTCATATTTGTAAAACTTGTAAGGTGTTGGTGTATACAGTCAGAGGGTGTTCTAACTTGTAGTGAATTGTGTATCAAAGAGGGTGAATGTTCTAGACAGGTTCAATATCACCTCTTTGGTATTTGTGTGTTTGTAATCTAGGATTGATTACATAGTGAATTCTCAGTGGTTAGCCGAGGACTGAATGTAGCTCTGGTTATGAGTGAACCAATATAAATTCTTGTGTGAATTTCTCTATCCCTCACTCCTTAAAACTGTTTGAATTGTGTTTTTATAAACTGCCGATAAAAACAATCGGTTGATTCGCATAAACAACCGATTGATCTTCTAGAATCAATTAAAAACAATTTTGTTTATTGGCTGATCTGATTGCTTCTTTCGTGCTTCTTCATTAATCTTCATTCTTGGCTAGTATTTTCGAAAATATTTCATTAAAAAATTCACCCCCTATTGTTTAAAGCCATTAATTCTAACACAATGAACTAAAAAATGAAGTGTATTGACATGCATACATTGGTCAAATACTATGTCCAAGTCACGACCTGAAAAGAACCTCAAAAGGGAAGTCTAAGTCAAGTCGAATATGGACAATATATGAGAACAACATGGTCGAACAAAAAATGGTTCATATTGTCAAACACCAGGACACACAAAAAGAACATGTCCCAATATTACTAGAGTTTCCGCTTCTCGTTATTAATTATGTTTCATTTCGCATATTAAATGAATGATCATCTATAATTTATTTTCCTTTTATGTTTAACATATACTACATATTTTTATAATTAACAACAATTCACAACTAATAAACACGAAAACATTTAAAAACAAATTACATTTATGTTATTTAAAACTCATGTATTGTTTTTTTCACCTTTAACTAATATATAAATTATATTTTAATTAATGTTCATCACATATTTCATTTCTCTTTATAATTTATTATATTTATTTATAATTAAATATGATTATATAATATTGTTATTATAATTTATGACATATATTTATATATAACTCATTATTTACACAATCTCTCAATTTAAATATAATTTTTTTCTTAATTTTTATTTTAAAATTATAATTTATACATTTTTTTAATTAAACCTAATAATAAATTTATTCACTTAATTCTTTTTATTATTATATACATATCATCAATCATCAATAAATAACTTAATTTTTATTTATAATTTTTTAAACCATTCAGTTAATATTTTTTTTATAAAATATCCAAATAATTTTATTTAATTTTTACTATTACTTATTTTGATATCTTTTTAACAAAAAAAAATACCAACATTTAATTTGGTACCAACATTATAATTTATTATAACTTTTTCATCCTAATTTTATTATAAAAATATATTTTTATTATAATTTTATAATAAAAATATTTATTTTAAAAAATAAAAAAAAACAAAATAATGTTATAATTTTATATTTATTTTATCCATAATATTTACTTACATCAAAATATCTATAAAATATTTTATTTCATTATGTTTGTATTGATATTTTTTCATAAATTTTTATATATTTAATTTTTAATTTTTAAATTTCAAATTTTCTTCTATTTCAATTTTATAAATATTTAAATTCACTATAATTTTATAAATATTTAAATTCACTATAATTTTATAAATATTTAAATTCACTATTATTTTATAAATATTTAAAATTTATTCTTCCCATATTTAATTAAAATTTACAAAACATTTTTTACTTAAAATTTTTTTTAAATTTATTTTATTTTATTAATTCTTATTTTTTTTATTCTAACCAAATTTTAAGATTTTTTTTTAAAAAAATACAAAATGAAACAATGAAAAAAAGTGGTGTTAAATTGAAAAATAAAAACAAAAAAATGTTAAATAAAGAAATAAAAACAAAAGAATGTTAGATGGTAAAATAAAAATGAAAAGTGCTATATGAAGAAAAAAAGTCACACAAATGCTTTTTTATTATAATTTCATAAAAAAAATTATACATTATAAGTTTAGAATAAAGAAAAAAATTAAAATTAAAATTAACTTATTCTAAAGAAAAAATTAAAAATTAACTTCTTACTTTTTTCTCATATAACTTTTCTTACATTTTTTATATTTTTAATCTATAAATCCCTACGTGCAAACAACAACCATATTTGTCACCACCCCCACATGGCAGCAGAAGTCCCTCAATTAAAATGGAAAAGAAAATATTCAATCTCTGTAGCTGATGTCTCCTCAGATAATTGGTTAACTAACAATGGAAGTTTACTGAGATAATTAGTTAGCGATTTTTTTAAAGGAATTTCTTCATAAAAAAATTATAAAAAAAGAAAAATAATTCAGAAATATTTTTATACTATTAGTCAATAAGAAATTATCATGGTTCAACTTTCAAAATATTTATTAACACATTATAAAGTAAAAAGCTTACTATACATTACAATATCTAGGTGAATGATAACGTAAAATACTTTACGTAGTTAATCTATAGAAATTAAATTCATTTTTAGAATTTAAAATTTTTCAATTACTTTATCTAGAATACATTGTAGGTTCAAGCCGAAGGCTTCATATCGACAGAGTTTAGCTTCATATAACATTATAACTCTTGTTAACAAGTAACATAAAAAAGTAAAACATCCAATTCAGAAAAGTTAAAGTACATCGGTTTCTCTAGGGCATTAATTAATTTTTTTTTGGAAAATACCTGATGGCAAATAATTTATCCTACCAACTAAATTTGAGAATCTATAATTCTAAGCCTTCAGACATTACTCTACATTAGAATTGAGAAAGTATAAGCTAACTAGTAACATTCATTAGGACTGTATAAGCTATAATATCATTAGAAATGGGAATGAATTAGCCTAACTAAAAGGAAGAGGGTTATTCCACTCATTATAAGAAATCTTTTGAAGAAACACCTTATCCATAAAATTGTGATAACAAGAATCGTGATCATGAGTCCCAACCTAAAAAGTAATTGCCATGCCTGTTTGAATGAATTTCTCCATATCTGCCTCCTAATATAAGAAAATTAATAAAAGGAAGAGTTTCATTTCTATATTTCCTTTTTATTTTTCTCACTTAGAAGGAGTTTTGTAGAGAAATTTGTCCACATAAACTCATTCTATGAAAAGAACCCTATCAATTTAGAAGAAATTGTGATACTGAGTTACATTTAATTCAGAAGCCATTCTCATCCAATAAGAACAGGCTTACAAATGATCTTAAAGGTTTTTACAAAGTAAATGAAAGAATGAAAACGGTGGTTAAGTAAACAAGGATTACCATGCTAGTTAAATAAACCATTTTGCAAAGGGAAAACAAGCAAAATAGCATCGTAACTGCATTTTTGGCATGTTAGTTAAATCAACCACTGTGTAGGAGCGAATACTTACAAAACGATAAACCAAGGTAATGAATTAACCAAATCCAGAGAACATAGAGAGATGGAGAGATTGCAAACATTGAAGAAATTAAAGCATATAGGAACAAGGACTTGGCCCCCCCATGAATCTTTGGTTTAACTAATTGTGATTTTCATAAAAGGTTAGATATCAAACAGTAAATGGTGGATGAGTGTGGATTCAATATCAAATGTATAATAAATTATGCAACTGCTAAAGTATACGGAGCGTCGTGCTGCCATTGGACAAACCTGCGGAGCCATTGAATTATGAGTAAAGTAATCCATCAATTTTATCTCTGAACTATTACTCCCTAATTAAGTAGTGTAAAAAGTAATTCAAATCCTATTAACTAGCCTCCTAAAGAATAAAAAAAATTCAAATTGGCCCCTAAACTTTACTAATTCAAAGATTACTTAAAAAAATTATTGCATTAGAGAAGGTAATAGTTTGAGGACAAAATTGATGATTTATTCTTGAATTATTGAACAATCAAGTATTGCAGTTGAGGTGTGCTGGAAGGAGCAATAGTTTGCATCAGGATTTAAGGAAAATTAAGAATTACTCAGCAAAGTCACTTAACATATGAACAAAACTCCTAATAACTGAGCTCACTTCAGAGGAAAAGTTATCTGATAATCAAATTCAACTAGCAACAGTAAGCTTTCTAAGCTCAGTTTCTACACGGAAGATTATAATTTCTATTCATTATTCATTCTCACATGACATTGTATTTAATATGAATCTCTAAGAGCAAACACTTGAAATCCTCAACAAGAATCACTACCATACGATAAGCATACCAGTGTATTCCTGGAAAGCAACAAACACCTTCAAAGACTATTATTTTTGAAAGTCTACTTTCCATTATAAGAGAGCACAGGAACAATTGAAATTGTTTGTTCAGAGATCGAAAACAGTAGAAAAAACTCACGGATCATTATTCTGTGGAAAAGAGGCCGCGAAGGCGAGAAGCGAAGAAGCCGGAGGAGTCACGAGAAGCTTCTCGAAGGAGGTCGCGCTTGATGTTTCTGATGCGGTCGGAGAGAGAAGCGTGGTCGTCCCTGAGGTCGCGGACATCTTCTTCGAGGTTGTGGATTTTATATTTCTGCCCTAAAGATCGCATGCTGAGGAGAAGGATTCCCGTCATGGCGAATAATTGAATGAAGCTGTCCTTCCGTTTCATCGCGTGAGACAGAAACCCTAACCCCTTCTTCGAGTTCTCCGCGGCGGTGCCCGGTGTCGGAGAGGCTGAGGAGGAAGCCATGGCTATCAAACCACCACAACAAGCAAGGTACAGAACCTAACCTCTCTGCAATACAAATCGCAAGGAATGTGAAGCGGAATAAGTTGTGAGTGAACCTTGCTTTTTGTTATTTTTTAAAATCTCAGAAAAATTTAATAACTAATTATTTTTATTTAAAAAAGTAAATAAATTCATCTCTATTGTGGTGATTTATGAGTTTTTTTTTAAGAAGTTCGTTCCCAAGGTTACTATTTAATAACATTTTAGTTTTGAAAAATAAAAAAAAATGTTTTAATCTTTATAGATAAGAGAATATTTGCTTTTAATATAAAAAAACTATTTTTTTTACAAATGGTAAAGATGAGTCAAGAAGGGCAAACACTTCCTACGCCCAACGAAATTTTTAAATTCCAAAAATACCTTTTATTTCAGAAATGAAAATTCTTAATTAAAAATAATACATTTAAGAAAAGTAGATATGGAAGAAATTATTGTGTTTCAAAAATAAAAATCTGAAAAAAAAATCAAAATTCTATTCTAGATAAAAAAATCTAAAATTAAAAATAATACATTTTAAAAAAGTAAATCCGAAAGAAATTATTAAGTTCTAGAAAAGGGGTCTAGAATGTATTTTTATATGTATTTTTTTTAAGAACATTTTTGTCTTTTTTCCTGGAAATGGAAGCAATTGCCGTCAAGAAGAGTCATTGATATTCTCATAAACGCAAGCACTTACCATTCTCACAAACATAGGAAACATATCGAGGGTATTTTGTCAATTTTTTAAGATTGAAATTAACTTAGTAAACGGGGCTGAGAATAGAAAACATTGAAAAGAAAATGTGCCATGGAGGACAAAAAGAAGGGTATTTTTTCCTGCACCTTTATATTTTTCTTCCTGCACCACTATATTCTTTGAAATACCAAAATTATCCTTCATAAATTTGGGTGATTTCAGAATAGGATTCCATAAGTAAAGTGTATTTCCGTAATAAGAAATTTAGAAGGGAAAAAACTATTTCAAAATATTCTTTTTGGAACATAATTTTTTTAATTTCCAGAAAAATTCATAAAATATAGAAAAGTATGTTCCAAACATATTCCAGAGAAAATAACCTGGAAGTCATTTTTATTGGGATAAAATAGTCTTTTTCGAAAATGATGGGTGCAGGGAGACACATCCTCAAAAGAAAGTAATTACTAGGCCTAATGATTGGGCTTCTAGCGGGCAATTTAAAAGCCCAAAGCGTAAAACTAAAACAAATGGAATGCATGATTGGTTCACTCTAACTACAATCGAATTCGTTTCTGGCTCTGAAAAAGTCGCAAGTCGACGTTTTCGTTTTAGAGAGAGAATCAGAGTTTGTGGTTTAAGAGGAGAGAGAGACAGAGAGAAAGCGAGAGAGGAAGAGACAGAGGGAGAACCAGAAAGAGAGAGAGAGGCTACCATGATAACACGATCGAATCTGGCCGAACAGCTGCGCGAGTATCAGATTCGATCCAAGCATGACTGGGCCTCTGTCTCGTTCTTCTCCTCCACTTCTCCAAACATTACCACTTCCAGGTATGCCCTACCCAATTCTTATTTCAGTTCTGTAATTTTTTTCTGCAAATTATGAATCCTTGCCCTGTTATTAATCAAACCCCCATTTTATTTTTCACGTTATTATTATACGCATGGGATTGCGAGATCATGAATATCGCTAGGCTAATTTTTTCAGTTTTCATTTCTTAGCTGGAACGTTTTGCCCTTCTCCCCCAGTATTTGGCTTGTTTCCCGTTATATTTTTGTTGTTGAGATGGATATTGTTGTTAGGTGTTAATATGATTTGATTGGGAAGAATTATTACAGTAAAAAAATTGGTAGGATTAGTATTCAATTTGTTCCCAGACCCACCTTTTTGTTTTTTGCCCATACATACTATTTGCGTTTGATTCCTTGATTTGGGTGTTTTCATAATCTTGTTGTCTAAAGTAGGATGGGTTTTCTTAACAATAATATAGCATAGTTAACGAATACAGACAGAAATTCGAGGTTTTGATTCATATTATTTTGCTAATCCTGAAAAGACGATATATATATTATGGGGGCAAAAATCATATTGAAATTAGGCGGTGCGGAAAAGTGGCTTCAAGTAGTTTGCAGATTCATTGGTTACAAAAGGAAAACAATTGGCGTAGATAGCACTTACTTTGGGGGGTTTTGATGTGTAGGGGAAGGAGAAATTTGGTATGCTATCGAATTTGATTTTGACACTATATAAACTGAAATACTTGTCTAGGCTCTGTGATTAAATTCTAAGTTTTGAAACAATTGGTTAGGATGGCAGGTATACCCTTTTTAATTCAACTAATCAGAAGTAACGATTATTCAATCTGAATCTCTTCTTCTCTAAAATATTTTCAATTTCATTAAGTCATTTTTATTCCTAATTGCACTTGTATTTGCATATTATATCATTGCTTTCCCAAGCCTTTTGAATCTTCTGTGATATATTTTCAATCAGTATATTTTTGTTGAACATAGAAAGGTAACTTCGATCATTATAAAAAATTAATGTTTCATCCAACAGTTACTGGGAAGAGAGGGTTTTTGAATGTTGGGGGGAGTGGAGTGATGAACATAAAAATGTGAAAAAAGATTAGAAGACGAAGACGACTTCACAATCATGAATGATTGATAAGTCGAGACAAAATTACCACTTTGAATTAACAATTTAAAGATAAAAATCTAGAGTTTTCTCCACAAGAACTTAGAGAGAATTTCTTTCGCAATTATAAGTTTCAATTTCAAATGAGTCAACAACAAATTACAAAAATCAGTAAAAGCCTGTACTATGGACCTAAGACTATTAGGCTCATCTGCTAATTAGGTCCATTCAGTGAGTATCTAATTAGTCTGATAGCAAATAATGTCCAAATAAAGCTTCTAATTACAAAAACATAGAAGCAAATACAAGGTCCAATACAAAATACACAATTCTTATTCTAGCTTTAAGTCTCTATCTTGGTCTTTTATCATGTCTCAATTCAAGCACTCATAATGAAGGGAAGGGGAAAATAATATCCTCTTATTTGTTTAGGTCTAGGAAGCCCCAATAAATAATAGGATATGGATACGAGGATGCAAGGATTTCTAATAAATCAATATATGTTAATGTTAATAACAATTACGTATATTTAGCACATATAAACAATATTTGTGAAGAGACATTTATATCATCAGCAGTTGCTCTTTAATTCATAAAGATATAATAGTCAATAGATGATTACAGTTTACAAAGAAGATATCTGTGGTCAATGTCTTTTTAGGTGGGTTATGTGTTTGTCAATGCTTTTTAATAACATAACATGGTGATAATGATGTCTTTTGTTTCCTCTTTTTTGTGATGCAGGGTGGATGTGGTGGTTTTTGTAATATGGGAACTTATTATTTTAGCCTTCTTAGTATTTTCCGTAGTCTCTCTGTACTTCAAGCACATCCGACTTGCTTTTATTTTAGTCTGCATCACAGTCCTATTGCTTCTATGCATGAAAATTACAAAGCAAGTAAGACTCGCAAGGAAAAAGAAACGAAGGATGCTTCTTCCATTGTCAATGTAAAACGACATCAAGTCTTGACCTTTGGCATATTCCCATTCTCGTACATTACTGGCTAAGGTCTTGGCCGTTCTTGACCCATCTCCATTGGTCCCGTATCTCATTCATCACTGGATTGTGTATCATCTGATTCCACCTATAGCAAGTTGACTAAAGTATATAATTGATGTTTTCACATCAACACAATCTTATCCAATTGGTTGATCTCTAGATCAATGTTGGAGGCAGTGTGGCTTAGTAATGCTAGGATCTTGTCGCAATCTATATATTTGGCATATCTTTTTGCTGTTTGTTTCTGTATACATGGTGCAACTGCTGCAAGTTACTATTGAGTTTTTGACCCCTTGACGTTGAAAGTTCAAATTCCATCAGATGAGTTATTGTATAATGACGACATATGTGCGAGATAGGTTTGGCTCTGATATTGTGCACAAGGTGATTAAATGGTAGATGCGAAGTGTTGCTAGCTTTTGAAGACAATTTCTGTGGTTTTGGCCTTGTATGGAGGATGTAACCCTTGTTAACTTCACTTTGGAAGTTGATGTGAAAATATTTCCTTATCTGACTTAATACCTGGCAAATTTGTTATTTTAAATGGAATACTTATGGGTAGATTCGCATATCAACTTTTTTTTTCTTTTCCGAATCATTCCGCAAAGGCATTTTATTTCCAGATATTTTACATCAAATTGACCCATTTAATTGACGATATCGCCCAATTTGAAGAGAATGCCTTGTGACCCTAGAGCCACAAGTCAAGCATTTTTTCGATTTCATCATTGAATTGATAGGAGTGTCCTCCTCGACTGTGTGATCTGCATGCTTGTCCATGAAACCCCTTGCAAATACTCGCTAATAAGCTTCCAATGTTTTGATTGACAATAATATAACAGTATCTTATTTCTACTGCGGATTGAAGAAATGGATCTCCATGCCCTGTGCTACTATGCCCCAAATGGCCCCTATGACTACCAGTACAGTCAGAATCATCCCAATAACTCCTAGTGTCCAGTTCAGGTACCAGTTTGTGCTACATTTCTGTGGTTTCTTAATCTGTATCCACATCAAACAGGGATAAGCTAAGGTTATTGGTAGAGCAACACCTCCAATCAGACCTGCCAAACTCGGTAAGAATGGTAACGCTACAGCAATAAAAAATGCTAGGCACCCAAAGAGTCCCCTGAAGACCATCCGTAGCCATCGCGGGCAAGGTCTGTTCTTCTTGCTAGTGTATTTAAATTCCAGATTGTCAAACACTGGCATTGCATAGATTTGGAAGGAACTGAGGCTGTTTATAACAACTAACAAGCTTGTCAAACCGATGACGAATTTTGACGTATCATGTTCGTGGTATTTGTGCAAAGCACCTAACATCCCTCCGTTAGTAGGTATCTGGCATCAAATAGCGTCAATGGTCAATCGCAAGTGAATGAATAATAATGAGAAACTTAAGCTATTGCGTTTTACGAACATCACTCACTAAATTTCCATAGGCCCAATAACCTCCAATGGCAAGGGGGAACAAACACAAGGCGATCACTATGTAAGCAAACATAACACCTCTCCACATGGCCAAGCGTGAAGGTTGCTTAGCGTCCGAAGGCATGGTTCCCTACAAAAGTGAATTAGGGGACACAAGTAAGCAATAATAAACGCTTTTAAGTGTCCACACAAAAACAAAATGTACAAGGATGCACGCACAAAGATAGTACCTGAATTTCTAGCACAAGATTGTGACCGCGGAAAGCAAAGGCAATGATGCCTAGTGCATTCCACGCCCTAAAAACCATGCTAGTGTCTGATTGTCCCCTTGGTGGCTCATACGATACATCACCAACTCTACCTTGGCCCACAGATAGTATACATATGAGAGCACAGTAACCTACGGCAGTGATGGCTCCAATGAGGGAAACCCCTGCAATTGAATTCAGGTTTGGTAACTGTGCAAGCAAAATGGCTGTGCATGTAAACACCAAATACCACTCAATGGTTGAGAGGGGGCATGGCGCTCCATGTACCATCTGAAAGAATATCTTCATTGTGCTCGCACCGATCATTATCAGCGTCACACACGTCCCACCCGATAAGTACATTATTGGGAACAGTGCCAATACTTTTCCCATCTTTACTCCTGCAGTTTCGTTTGCCCTTTCTCTTGTCAATTTCCCACATTTTTTTGTCAACATATTATCAACATTAATTAATCTATCTATGACTAACATCGTAATTTTTATCAATTTACTGTAATTTATATCTTAATTATTAAAATAAATAAGTTGTATTAAGAAGTGGTGTTAAAGTGTGACTTTAACGTATTTCAATCGTGACACCGGTTCAATATGATCAAATTTTAAATTGTAACAAGACGGTTTTGACAATTATTTTATCCATTTCAATAATAAAAGATGAAATTATAACAAATTAGTAAAAATATCATAATCATCATGTATTATTATAATATTCTACAAAATACTTTTCTAAGTTGCTTTCAAGGGAGCTGGTCAACCATAAAATATACTAATAGACAACTTGGGCAGCTTAAAGTGCAACAAAGAGGGTTTCGTCTAAAGCTACCAACATATGTTTCTTCTCACACTCATAGAGGAAAAGGTTCTTTAGTTTAGAAAATACAATAAATTATAAGCGGCAAATGAAACAATTATCTATGAGGCCAATCTTTTATTTATTTTATAGCGAGTGTTGACGAGTAGTTCTAAAATTTCAAACGTTTGGAATTTAAATTATTATGTTATATTTAAAAAAAATTAAATGGTATTTGAAAAATCCAATTTAAAATCTTAAACTTAAAATTTATAGTAATGATAGAACAATCTAGTTTCTACTTATATGATTTTTTAAAATATATCACTGAAAATTTTAAATTTTAATGTTAAATTTAAGAAAATAAATATCAGTTAATTTTAAACATTTAATAATTCAAGTTAATTTTAATATTAGACAGTTTTCAACCATCCAAAAAAATGTTATAAATTATTTTTAGTCAATATTAATATACATAAGATAAACAGAGGACAAAAAAAGAGAGACAAGAAAAGAGAAAAACGAGGGGACATTATTATGAGAGAAGAAAAAGAAAGAAGAGAATGAAAGTTGATTGAGGTAGACTAAAGAGACGTGTAGAGAAAACAACAGTCTACTTTTTTTTAAAAAATTTCTTCTATATAATGAAATTTAAAACTTTATAATTTTAAATAATTAAAATAATTTTCAAAAATAATTAAAAGGATTAAATAAACAAACAATATATTTTATCATATAAAAAATAAAAATTAAATTCTATAAAATGCATTAATTTTTAAAATTGATGTAAAGATCAAACCCAAATACTAGATTAGAGAAGAATTTTCTTTTACCAAAAACTACTTATATTACTTACAAGATATAGTTTTACTTATAGGAAGGGATTATTAAGAATAATAAAATTTTGAGGAATAAATATTTTAGATGCACATAGAATGATTTTTTTCCTTTAACATTTCTTCATTAACACATGTCATGTCAATTAGGTGGGTTATATTGCTTTAAATCTCCAAATAAAATAATACACACATGCCATCCACCTTAGGATAAATAATACTCATTGGACACCATTTTGTAACTTTTTTTAAATAGTTGGAATAAATCAATCTTAGGATTTGCTAAATGTTTATGATGCTAAAGTGTGGATAAGTATGTGCACAACACACCAAAAGAAAAAAAGCACGATCTGTATCATTATTCAACTTTAATGTTTACTTCAATGAATAAACAACGTATGAACTTCATATGATTGGTGTTAATATTTTATTGATAAATTATTTTAAAAATTATATATATCTTTACTTTAATTAGTTGATACATAGCAAAAAAAGTTATATAGGCGAAGCTTAGAAATTAAACTCAATAAATTAAGTGTTTGATTTTAGTTTTTAATATAATTAAATAAAAAATAGTAAAACTTATTTTATATGATATATGTTATTATTAAGGGACGGTATAATTTTTTATAAATATAAAATGCTCATTCATATTAATCGAGCATTCTGAGAACTATTTATTAATTGTTAATGAATTAATCAATATTTTTTTATTTCTCCAATAAAAAACTATTATGAATGAAACCCTTGTTAATATTTTATAATAATTATTTTAATAAATATAATAACAATAATTTAATTAGCTAAGTGTGCGATTTTGCCTTCTATTGCAAAGTGAACTTTAAGTCTAACTCAATCCCATAAAACCGGCTTAATGAGGTAAAGTTTTGCACTTACTTATAAACAATAAATTGTTCTCATCTCTAGTCGACCAACACACCCCTTCACGTCGAGAGTGACAGCTCGTGTGGATAACATATTATGGGTGAAGATCCCACATCGACTAGAGATTTGGATATTTCATTGTTTATAAGTGATTTTATGAAATTGAGTTAGGCTTAAAGCCCACTTTGTAATACCTTCGTTCATAAGTTTTTGTTTTAATTATTTTAAACATTTTTTCAAAGTTTTGTATGATACACACAAAACACTTTGTATGCGATTTTGTACGTAATAAATACATATAATAGACAGAAAAGAAAACACAAACTAAACCTACCGAATGCTGTCATAGCAAGTCTGAGGTACCTACTATGGCGCACCCCTGAGTCTGATTCGTGAAGCTGAATCAGTAACCACAGCGTGTAGAGTTGCCATGTAAAAGCCACACAAAGACATGTGATTCCCCAAGTCCTGCATCAACACCACTATTCACCTTAATAAAAAGTGTTACACTCCATCACATCAAGTACTAAACACAACATGGATATAATATTATGCAGAATGATAACATAAAAAGTAGAAAAAAACAGGAATGTGTTTGTATGACAGTTGGTGTTTAGATTATGAGTGGCATAAAAACTGACCAGCCAAGAGTGGTGAAGGCTAAGGGAAGAAGAAGTGCTTGAAATCCAATCCCTGAAGAAAGAACATGAAACGCAGCGTAATATGCGTTTCCATTTCTGGACTGAGTTATGGGGAGCCAATCATCTTGTGGGTCAAGCTTGGTGAAGCGACCAACTTCTCCCAAGTAACCATGCATGTTTTCAATGGCCTTCTTCATGGGGCTGGCTAAAGGAGTGCTCATGAAACGAGATGAAAAAGGGCTTTTGGGAGTTTTGGGGACCCCATCAAGTGGTGGAGTTGAGATGCTTTCGGACCTCTGAGTCTCCCTCAGTTTACTACTCACCTTTATTTCCACTACTTCCTCCATCATTATTGCAACTCTTCTCACTCTTACTCTTCACACCACTTCTTTTGACTCACAACTTCTATTTGATGTTGGCATCCACACTTATATACAAGATAGGGAAAGGGAAAGTGTTGGAACATGCATAGCTATTTAAAAATATTATATAAATTAATAGAATTAAGAAGAGAGGTCAATCAAAAAATAAATTTAAAATGTTACTCACGTTTTCACAATCATCAATTGTCTTCTAATCTAATAGTTTTTTTATGGGTGAGGGTCGTACGACTGATGTCATGTCTCAGTCCCCATCATCGGGTCGACCGAAAGCTTAAGTCCAATTACGCTCAATCAAGGTCAGCGAAGCTAATTCGTGACTAAGATTAAGGTAATGCAACCCTAAACGCGGTCCAACTCCTCAACCTGATCCAATAAGGAAAGCACACCAAAGATAATATAAATAACACAAATTCCAAGAATCAGGTACGTCATCATATACAGTGCTTTGAGAACCGAGTATCGAACGACTTTGCTGATTTGAGCGTCAGAGTGCCTTCTGCAGGTATCCTTTGAGTTTGGATTACGAGAAAACCTAGAACCGATGCTAGGAAGGAAGAGCGAGGAGTTTGTAAGGAAGGGAGCTTAAGGACAGTACGACCAACTGATAGAAGGAGATAGAAGAATCCTCTCAAGGGGCTAATCGACAACGCTGCTGAAATGAATCACCAAGGTCCAAGTCGAGTATGTCCTCAAGGAGATCCACGAGGGGGTATGTGGCAGTCACTCGAGCGCCCGGACGATGGTTGCCAAAGTCCTCAAGGCTGGTTATTACTGCGTGACCCTCCAAGAAGACTGCACAGAATATGTAAAGAAATGCGCCAAGTGTTAGGAGTTCGGTCCCCTACACCACTTGAAGCCAGAAGCGCTACACAACATGACATCCCCATGGCCGTTCACCATCTGACGGATGGACATCATCGACCCCTTTGCCCCAGGAAAGGGACAAACAAAATTCCTCCTAGTCGGAGTCGACTATTTAACCAAATGGATTGAGGTCGAGCCACTCTCATCCATCTCCGCCAAGAACATGCAAAACTTTGTATGGCAAAGTATTGTGTGTCGGTTCGGCATGCCACACACAATAATAATTGACAATGGCCGACAGTTCAGCGATCGAGGGCTTCAATCTTTCTACAATGACCTTGGTATCAAGTCCATAACAACCTCGGTCGAACACCCCTAGATCAACGAGCAAGCCGAGGCTGTCAACAAAGTCATCTTAAACAAATTGAAGAAGCAACTTGGCCAAGCAAAAGACCGATGGACAGAAGAATTGTTAGAAGTCCTATGGGCATATTACTACACCCCCCAGGTGTCCACACAAGAGACACCGTACAACCTAATGTATGAGACCGAAGCAATGATCTCGGTCGAGGTAGGCGAGCCTACCATCCGAAGGCAGATGTTTGATCTGACCCTAAATGAAGAGAGTCTCTCGGTCAACCTAGATTTGATCAACGAGCTTCGCGACAAGAGAAAGATTCGAGAGGCAACATGCAAACTTTCGGGTAACAAGACGTTACAACACGAATGTCCGACTGAGGAGCTTCCAAAAGGGAGACCTCGCCTGGAGAATGAAGAGCGACGCAAAGAAAAAATGAAGGCAAGTTCTCATCCAATTGGGAAGGGCCTTTCCGGATCCGAGAAGATGCAGCTGGAGGGGGCGTACCACTTAGAGTGGTTGCCAGGAAAAAATGTATTGAGAACGTAGAATGCCACGCATATCAAATTTTACTATAGTTAATCAATAAAATTCGCGCACTCTTTCCTCATCCGACTGTTTTTTCCCTAAGGAGGGTTTTCGGCTGGACAGGTTTTAACGAGACGTTTTCTCTCCAACTATTTGCAATTTAAAGTTCACGCATCTTTAACCGGTCTGGATGAAGCCTTAACCGGCATACCCTGTCGTACCTCACAAGCTCGATTCGGTCTGGATGAAGCCTTAACCGGCATATCCTGCTGACACCGCACAAAGCTCGGTTCAGTTTGGATGAAGCCTTAACCAACATACCCTACCAACACCGTAAAACCTCAGATCAGTCCGGATGGAATCCTAACTGGCATACCCTGCTGATACTGCAAAACCTTGGTTCAGTCTGGATGAAGCCCTAACCAGCATACCCTGCCAAGAATCAGGTAGGTCATCATATACAGTGCTCTGAGAACCGAGTACTGAACGTCTTTGCTCTGAGAATCGAGTACCGAACGTCTTTGCTGACTTGAGCGTCGGAGTGCCTTCTGCAGGTACACCCTTCGAGTCTGGATTACGAGAAGACTAAGAGCCGAGGCTAGGAAGGAAGAGCGAGGAGTTTGCAAGGAAGGGAACTTAAGAACAATACGACCAACCGATAGAAGGAGATAAAAAAATCCTCTCAATAGTTCTCTAGGCCCTAACCCTCACACGAGAACAACTTTAAAAAGTAACTTATTTAACCGTAAGACTAAAAATAACAATAAACATAAAAAATAATATTAATATAATGATAGTGTGGGTTATGACTCACCTTTCCGTTTTCTTGTCATAATTGGGAGGTTAATTGCCACAATCAATTGCAATCAAAGGGAGGTTACTTACCATTAATTGTTTTTATTATGGTTGTCTCCTAGAACCACTATATATAGTGACTTCCTTCAAGCAATGTAACATACAACAAACAGCAACATACACTACTTCCTCTCTCTTTTTCCTATACTCTCTATTTCTGCTCTTGGGTGTAAGTGTTTAACCCATATAGAGAGAATTTGTTTTGGGGCTATTTATCATTAGCCTGAGAGGAATTCATTGTACTCCCA
>Ga0123342_1005294_pt1 | contig 18865 bp, 7 predicted proteins | sample Turbeawhitnodule_FD_89960 | JGI IMG/M metagenome (GOLD analysis project Ga0123342, IMG submission 89960) | Root nodule microbial communities of legume samples collected from Mexico - Turtle bean Mexico white nodule | ecosystem: Host-associated > Plants > Roots > Nodule | place: Mexico: Nepantla...
AATGGTCAGAGATAGATCTGTTAAGGACAAATTGTTGGCAACTAGGCCAAGCTTCGAGCCATTCCTTTGATACAAGAACCCTGTCAATTCTGCTCTTCACCATACCATTAGGCTTATACCAAGGGAACTTCCTTCCTACCAACGGAATATCAACCAATTCTGATTTTTCAATAAAATCGTTAAAGCCATTTGACATTCTAGTATCCAATTCATTAAAATTTATTTTAGTTATAGATGATCACATGCATCTAAATATCAAAGATGAATATATACTTAGGAAAACTCATCTAAACGTCTCCTGAAAAACTCATCAAAATATGACTTATAAAAAACTAACCAATTTTAAATATTTTTAGTTTACAAAATTTATCTCCCTTCTCTTTATGTTTTTAAATATATATCCATCATTTCTTAAATCTAACTTTGCATAGAGAGAGTAAAGAATAATCTATCAAAATTCAATAAAATAAAATTTTCCTTGAACATTGTTAAACAAATTTAGTTCATTTGTTGAATAATGTTAGTTGTGGTATTTTTAGTATGTTGCTTAAAACCAATTGAGTGAGTTTTAAAGAGTAATTTTTAATGTTATGATAGAACATTACTCTTCAAACATCCATTTATTCTTTTTAGAATGGTAACATTTTTCTTCAAATCATATATAGCTTACTCTTAATATACTCTTAATATGGGAAAATTATCAAATTAGTAATATTATAAGAATTTGATCATTCAAACACATTTTTTTTATACTTTAATAAGAAAAAATCAAATCAATTTGTTTTCCTTCAAATAAATAATACTTAAGCATTTTAGTAAATATTTATTCCCTTTCAAAAAGAAAAACGACACTCGAATAAGAATGTTTCTGTTAAGCGTTACTTCTTTGATTTCAAAATCTTATGTTTGGTCATTTTAAATTAAATACCTGTTTTAAAATGATAATGAGTAAGTAATATATTGTATATATATTTTGATGATTTGATGTTAATATATGAATTAATGTGAATTTAGTTATGTGATGGTTGACTATTGAAGTCATTAATGAAAACTTATATACCAGTTTCAACTAAATAAGTATATATTATAAATACTCTAAATAACAGACTAAGTAATATTAATGTATGAGATATTCTTGTTCATGAGCGTGACTACTTCGAAAAATCAAATTTTAAGTTCCATAAGTTAAATTTAACTTGAAAGCAAATTAAACACAAACTAAAATGAAAAAGGTTTGACACATTATCTTACTCACAAGTGAATATTAATTCATGAAAAGATAATGTGTCAAACCTTTTTCATTAATTATGCCATGAGTGATTAATTATCATGTTAGAACACTTCAGCGGAAATATTTTAAGTACCTAAAATTTCAAATTAACACTATTATTAAGAAAAAAAAATCATAATAAGTGACCCTCGTATATTTTTAATTTTATACAAGTATTTATATTAACAAATAAGTGCAAATGAATTACACTCTATTGCAAATGCATTATTATATATCACTTTCAAAAGAAGTTGAAGATTCTAAACTAAGGATATGTTTTTTTATCGGTAATAAAAAATAAATAAATATGAACTATTTTAGGGGTGGTTCAACCCTTATACATGAACACAACTTTAACATTTTCCATTATACATACTCACATGTATGTCTATACAAAACACTCATAGCTTAACCCAGATAAAGTCACCTGAGGCAAACAATCGTACCATTTAAATGAATACATCATGAGATCATCTCCATACAAACCAACAGATTTATGCACCGATCGAAAAATGAAAAATGCGCAGATTGTGACTTTGATGTAACCCAAGACCAAATTTTTAATTGGACCAAAGCAAAAACTTCTAATACATCCACTACTCCCCCTTTAAAGATTACCCTATTTCTATGCTTCCAAACCTCACCAAACATACATAAGAACATTTCATAATATATAAGTGAATGCAAACCTAATCTTATTAGTCAGTTTCATAAGTTTGTTTGAATTAAGCTTAAACTTCACTTTCTAAGATGATATCAAAGTCATTTAAAATCAATTGTGATGAGAGTTGCACTACAAGAAAATCATTAACTATAAATTAATTTTAGAGACCAAAATAGTTAGTTAAATTAGAATTTAGATAACACTCTATAAATCATTTATGAATAATAGAAACTAATTTAAATAACAATAAATTTTTACTCTCTACAATAATATTTAATTTAGTTAATGTATGAATTAATTATTTTTTTTAAAAATTAATTATTACTTAATGATTTTTTCATAGTATTGTTTTACGAGCCTAAAAATTCTAACCTTTAAAAACTGAAGAGGAAATAAATATTTTCAAAATTCAATTATTCATCACAGTTATAACTTGCTTGTATTTGAGTGAATTAACATATATTATAATAAAAATGAAGTTATAACTTATTTCTCTTAATATATATACAGTAAATTTAAATTAAATTAATTGGTACAGCTGAAAATGGTGAAACCCCCAATGCAATTTCCCCAGTATGAGTGTATACATATAATTATAATTATGTATTATTAAAAGTAGGTTGGGTCCATTCATTTTTATTTTATACTATTCTTTTAGTGGTAAGAAACGCCTTGGCTGTTTTAAGTGTGGTTATGATTTTTTCAAATTTCATAAAGAAGAATAAATAAGCAGAGATGTTATTTATTTCTTTCTCATTTGTAACGTACTAAGGGAATATGACAGCAAAGAGGGATGATTTTATTCTCAACAAAAGTCAAGGACCCATTCAAGTCAATAACTATTTTTAAATTTTTAATTTCTCCTCGAGCTTCAAAAATTACATGATTTTTTTTTAATTTTTAAATAAATTTTTTTCTATTTTTTCTATCCCATAAAACATAGGGAACAAATATTAAAGTGGGACTAATGTTGTTTAAACTAAATAATAATAATGTTGTAATAGATTAAAAAAAATATTTAAATTATCATTAACCTTAATTTTAGTAACTTAGTGAATCAAGTTGTTTAGCCACTCATTTTCTGTGCACCCACCACACCAAAACACAACATCAACCTTTTTCTCAGTTGTAGCACTCACCAACAAAGGTTTCAGCCAATCCCAAACCTTTTTCTTACCCCAATATTAATATTAAAATTAAAAAAGATTACCAATTTGCAAAGAAGACAAAAAAATAAAACAGAGTCCAAAACAAAATAGTACTGTCTTGTAATGGAAACTAGTTTATTCCCCTGTTTCCCTCCAATGCCAAGAACCAACCTCCAAAACCAAAAGTGGAGAAAGCCAATGTCCCAACTTAGGCAAAATTCACACCTCTACACAATAATATGTGAGTGTGTTTCACACTTTTTAGACATCATAATTTGGGATAAATATTAAACCTGTGTTTACACTTTTCAACTATGTCATAATTAAAAATATAACATATTTTTATTCAGTTCATACATGTCTTCCATATACTTTGGACCACTCTTTCATATGATTTCAATATCAATAAAAAAAATACCTCACTCATTTGTAACTAAACACCTCTTACACAGTGTTATCATAAAAGAAAAAAGTAAAAGAAAATTAATAAAATGCATAATTAATTATTTAAGTATCATAATCATCAGTCAAACATGGTATGTGCATTGCAAACAAATTTATAGTGTGATCCTGTTAAAGAGTATTATGAAGAATAGGTTTTGTTTTTACAAAAAGAGAAGTAGAAAATGGGATTGATGAGTAGTGAAGTGTTATGGTAAAATATTGAAGAAAAAGAAAATGAGGAAATGAAAGTCAAAAGATGTATGATAGATAGTGTGAGTGATGAGTAACTCTCTTCCACTCGCAGAATTTAATGCAGAGAAACTCCTCTGCTGAGAATTGAGTCTGTGAAGAAAATAAAAAAAAAACAAAGTATTAAATGCAGCAGATGAAGCCCTCACCCACCCTTTACCCTTCCCAAATGGAGAATCTCTATTCTCTTCTTCTTCTTCGTCTTCTTCTTCTTCTTCTTCTTCTTCTTCTTCTCCTTGTTCTTCTTCTTCCTTCTCATTTTCTTCTTCTTGTTCTTCCTCTTCCTTCCCTTTCCCCATGTCCCCTTCCATTCCCTCCCCTCACTTCACCCACCTTGGCCTTGGCTACTCCATCGCCATAGCCCTTGCCTTTCTCTTCCTCCTCTCCACCCTCCTCCTCTCCTCCTACCTCTGCTGCCGCGCCACCCGACACCGCAACCAGACAACCGCCGTCGCAACCGCCGCCGCCAACCCCTCCGACGGGGTTGTCCTGCCGCGGGTCATCTTCGTGGCGGAGGACGATGAGGAGGACGAGGAGGCCAGCGTGGCGCTGGGGCTGGACCAGAGCGTGATTAATTCCTACCCCAGGTTCCAGTTCGACAGGGGCAGCGCGCGGAATAGTAACGGCAATAACAACACGTGCTCCATATGTTTGTGCGAGTACAAGGATTCGGAGATGCTGAGGATGATGCCCGAGTGCCGCCATTTCTTCCACCTCTGCTGCCTCGATTCCTGGCTCAGACTCAGAGGCTCCTGCCCCGTCTGCCGCAACTCCCCGCTCCCGACGCCGCTCTCCACGCCGCTGCAGGAGGTGGTGCCGCTCTCTCAGTACGCCGCCGATAGAAGGCGAAGTAGGTGACTTTTTTTTAGACTTTTTGGGTTAATTTGTGATGTAGCTTTTGCCTTTTTTTTGTCATTGGGAGATTTTTGAAGTTTTGATTTTGATTTTATTTTTAGAGGTGGGGTGGGGAAAATGGAGGGTTCTTCTTTTCTTTTAGATTTAGGTTTGATGCGAGGGAAATGGGGAAATTCTTAGGGCTAGTTGGGGTGTTCCGTTTCTTCTCTTTTACATAGATAATATTAATTCAACTAAATGTTTTTCTTTATAAATTTGGGGTTTTTCTTTTGTTTAACAAGACTCCTCATATGGTGCTTGATGCGGCTGGTGATCGTGATTCGTGTCATACAGTGTATGTTTGTTTTGGACTCTAATGAAACTGGTTTTGCATTTGAAAAGGATTTTAATTGAAGTTAATTTCAGTTCCGGATTGTAAGTTTCAGCGGATGAAACTGATTTTGATTTTTTTAATGATGAAACAAACGACCATTAGTGTATTTTGATTGATTTGATTTTTCACAACCTTCTGTATCAATGTGGTTTAAGACATGTACTTAAGGAATTGAAGTTAATGTTCATGTAATTGGAGTGTTTGATTCAACATCTTACAAGAGAAAAACACGCAGATGTGAAAATCAAAAAGCTGTTTGGAGTATCTTTTCTGGGAATGTGAGTATTTGTCCCGAATCCCTTGTGATCTGACGCAGTGTCAAACACGTGTAATGTGTATCCGAATCTTCCATACACCATTAAAAAGATGGTGGGCAATGAGTAAAATTATCTGCAGTAGTTTTCTAAATAACCTTCTGTTCATTGTTCTGGTGTTTTGAGCCGCAAATGAAATCATCATTCATCCCTTGGTGATGATGCTAATTTTCTTGGTCTTCATGATCCCATGTTAGATGATTTTCTTTTCATTGTGTTAGCTTTGGTCATTTCCTTTGCCTCCACTTGATTCATTCAGGACAAGAAGATATTGATGCCTTTTGGGTTCCTTTTTCTCTTGAGTCATGGACCCATTTATTTGTCGTTTTTTGTAGACAGCTTGTATTTGATATCTCTTCATTCTTTCTCTCAATATTCTTGTTGTATTCTACTGCCTGACAGGAATTAGATGAAATATCCCTTTCACTGTCTACAATGTCAAACAATCCCTGACACTCTTAGATGCACGGAACACATTACCTCTGTCAAATATTCTTCTCTTCTCTACTTTTTCATCAAGAACTCCCTCTGAAACTCGTCAACCAAAACCCTTTAGTGGTCAATCATATTGAAAAAATTAAAAACTCATCACAGTTTCAGCTGCAATTTAATCTAAAATATAGTGTTAACTTCACTCGCATGTTTTGACTTATGGATCATTACAACTCAGACTAATTTCATTATTATTTATGATATCACTCTTCTGGTTTGGTACCATGTAGTTCATTTATGACTTTGTCTTTACTAAAAAACAAGTTTTCACGTGTTAGAAAAATGGTGTTTGTAAACTGCTTTCTAATCCAAACTGTGGAAACAACCAATCTTTTTACATTTGAAAAAAAAAAGATTGAACTCGTTATTTAAGTGAAAACCTCACTTTACTTTTTGTGAGTGGAAGACTTGAACTGCTGAACAAATGGGAGGCCATTTTGACTAGTGCTTTCTATAATCAGCTCCACTTGCTGGTTTTTTACTATTACAGTTCCACTTTATGCATGTATTAGTTAAATGCATAGATAAATTACTTTTAACAAACTGTTAGTACCCTGATACGAGATATCTTTGTGAGTGGACATCACTATTATCACTGATTGAAATTAAGCATTTGTTAAGAAGTCACAACAGCGTTTTGGATAATCCACTAGGTAAGTGCCAAACTCCATTTATCAGCATGCGTTGGACGTGGAATCTAATCTCAGACATTTCATTTTGATTCAACATTTTGAGTTCGTAGCTTCTGAGACACACTCCATACTTTTCTATCTTTATCCATTTTGGTGGTACACTACTACACTGGTAGTGAATCTTGTATTCATCCATGTGAGGGTCCAAAATGCAAATTCAAATGAAGTGAGGATAATTGAGCAATTTCGTACTTTAGAAAGTTCAGTGCAGAACTGGTTCCACCATCATTGGCTTTTGTACTGAAACAAATAAAAGTGCCTTTCTTTCTGACATGCTGAGACCTTTTTAGGCATTGGAAGCATCTGCACATTATGAGTTGAATAATAAATCAGCAAAAAGTTTTAGTATCACTATTTATTGTCCCTCTTTGAAAAAAAATATATTATTTACTGAATAATTTTTTTCAGATTCACATTTTGGAGAAAGGCATATATAGAATAATGCTGTCTGTGAGCATAAAATATTTTAGCATAATCTTAACTTTGGCTGAAAACTAGCTTGAGAAGTTAGCAGTGGTAAAATTTTCATCAGTTGAATCTGTTTAATTACATAAAAAGTTAATATTTTAAAATTTGCATTGTCTTTTGAGACCGTAGAAGATCGAAATCACTTGTGGGAATTATGTTTTTCACCAACCTTTGTTCATACAACTAATGACTCCTATCTGCAAGTCCATGCCTAAATTTGTTTGATGGATGATGTTAGACCAAATTAAATTAAATTCAAAATCTTTTAAACATCGGTTTTAAACTATAATTTAGAATGTTTATTGATTAGTGTTTTATATTTTTTTCAAATATTATTTGTAACAACTGTGTATTAATATTAAATGGGGTATATAAATTTGTTTTGCTATAATATTTTATTTTAAAATTTTATATTCATTGAATTCTTTTATATATATGATATTAAAAATGGTTCTTAAAATTATTATATTAATTTTCAAATCGTGGGTAAATATCAAAATTGCAAAATTCTAAAAACACTACCTTCACTAAATTTTTACATAGACATAGAATAAGTTGGAATGTAAATTCCTTTATAAATTCATTTTATTGAATTTGAGAACAACTTTTATTAGTTGAAATTTACCAAATAAAAAATCTTACATTATAAACTAGCAATAACGATTTTATATTTAATGCTAACTTCTTTTTTAATCAAATACATCTACTCTTACATCTATGTAATGTTTTCACCATACTATTTGTTTTTAGGTTTGATATATTTTTATCATCTAATTAGTATTTATAATTATACTATTACGATCCTGTAGATTTTAATTGTACAACTGTGATCCTTTATTATATTTTATTGACATGATATTTAATCAAATGTTCCTATCAGAGTTATGTTATAACCTCTAAATTGTGAAAAACAAATATATGAAAACTATATTGTTATACTTTATTTTTTTTCACATATTTGGAACACCAAAATTATGAAATATCCTATTTTGACGAAAGCATTATTATTACTATAAAAGTGAAAGGTTAATTAATCAAAGTAATTGCAACCTTATTATAGTAATTATATAAAACATATCTTAATATTATAATATGCACAATTGATCATGCTAACATTCCCATTCAAGTTTGATCAAATATATCTATTATATATGTTCACCTTGTTGATTGGAGAATGAAATACCTCTAGTGAAACTATTTTTGTGAGTGCAAGATCCAGTTGTTATGTTTAGTATGAATGATTTAAAGAACAATATAGAATAAAATTTTAAAATATGTTATATTATATATATCTATATATGTGTGGGAATTTATTCATTGCTATTTATAAAATTTTACTATTTTTTTAATCCTTTTCTTAAATTCTCTTTCTCAATAGAATTATAAGATCTTTCCACATATTTTCTCTTATAAGAAGTTGTAGTTTAGTAGATACTAGAGATTTAAGATAAAATAAATCGATATTATATATATATATATATATATATATATTAAAAATCTTCTCATCTCTAATTTCTCTTTTCTTCTTTGATTTGTATGCTACACACACGAGAAGTGAGCTTGTCAGAGTAGCATCTACTAGTTTAGATTTACAACAATATTCTCTTTGCAACTTAGAACTTTTGGGATCATATTAGGGTTTTCTAACTTTGTTCGAGTTTGTTGATCATTTATTTGGACGTACAAAATTGGAGACAAGAGGAGTTAACAAGTTTGATTAATTTCAATTCTTTTGAATTCTAAGGTGAATGTTGGATTATGTAGTGAAATTAAAAGATATTGGGAGTATTTAGTTTTTATCTTGAAAATAATGTTGATAAGTTTAAAGTTTTGAGTAGAGAGACTTTGATTTGGTATGAATGTTATAATCAATATGTTTGAATTGAAATAGATATGTTGATTGAGATTGTTGTCATTGAGTTTTAAATGATTTAGTGGAGGATAGACAATTGCTTTAAACTGGTTGAGGATAGTTGAAATGGTAGAAATTGAATTTGGTAAATTTTTTGGTAGTTCTATGAAGGTTGAATCTTTAGGTTCTCTTTTATTTCTCCTTAAGTAAGAAATTCTAATCAAACAAAAATTATAGTAGAAAAAATATTTTTCATTTGGTATATTTTCGCTTTAGCAAGGAATTCTTGTTTAAGGTTATGTTTGGATTGACGGATAAAAGTGTGAGGATTTGAGTGAATGAATGTGTAAGGATTCGAGAGGAAAATATGAATAACACAAACATGCCCTAATTGAAATTTGAAACATTATGCCCATGTGCATACAAATAAAAAAAAGAACAAAATTAAGAAAAAACATTATGATGAACTGCCCTAAACTTATCTTTATGAGAAAATAATATTTATTATTCACAAAGAAAGTCATAAATCTAAATAAATGACATACCCTCAAATTCAATGATACATCTATATAACACAAACATGCCTTAATTGAAAATCAGAGTAATAATTGCTCTTCTTCTTTTTACATATTTTTTTCCAAGTGAAACAATTCACTTTCTTTTCATTAATTAGGACTTTTAGTTCAAATTAAAATCTTTACAAAACATTAACTTTTTTTATATTATTTCTCACTCAAACAAGATTTTGATGCTTAAACACATGGTTGTGATGATAATATGTATAAATAAAATTGAAATATATTCACGTTGATTTTGACATTATTTGTGATATATTGTACTTTTTTTTATATATACATACATAAATATTCTTTGTTACACTTTATGGATGTTGTTGTTCGTCGTAGGTGTTATGATTAATAACTTGACGGTGGTGGGGTGTCAGGGAAAAAGAGCTTTTAATTAGGGTAATTAGGGTCGTTGATGCCATTGAAAATTGACCGTCACAATTTGCCTTCATAGGGTGCAAGAGTTATATCATTGCATCAGAAAGAATGAGGAATGCGAGAAGACCAAAACTTTTGATTCAGGGAACTCCATTCTAAAACTTTGATTCATGTTAGCAATGAGAATGAAAGTAATAAAATTAAGAAAGTAATGTTGAAGGAGAGGGTGAAAAAGATGAATAATTTTTGCTCTGAATATATAAGAGAATACACTAATAATTGTTTTTATATTTTTTTTTCACTTTTACTAATAATATAAGTGTGATGTGTGAATAATAATATTGTTTATTCAATTTTACTATTAAACATAATTATATAAAAATAAAAAATGCGGATACACAGTGTTCCCGATAGTAATAATAAGAATAATAAGGGAGTTAATAAGATTTGTCAAAGCGTGCTAAATGTTAGCGTTGAATTCAAGAAAAAATCATGATCTGTATAAGTAGATGCAAGTAAAATTGAGTTGTTTATTTATATATACGTGTATTTTATAAATGTATAATTTTATAACATCCAAGCCAATGTAATTAATTACACACAACTTATTAATATTTTAAAATATAAGTATATGATAATATATTTTATTATATAGTAAATATATAATTTTCTTTGTTATAGTTAAAAAATAATGACATCTACTTGTTTGTTATGTTCGTATCTCAATATATTTTTTATTGTTGTTTATCAAATTAATCAAATTACATAATGTTTAAAACATTTTTTTTCTATTTTTTTCAACTTATTACAACCCTATTTCTATCTTCTTTATTTTCAAAACTAAATAAAAAAAAAACTAATGGAAAGACTAAATATAGCGACAATAGAAGCATATAAAAAACTTTAAAACAGAAACTATGTAATACTTTGTTTAGCATTAAAGTGAAAATAAAAGAAACAATAAAATAAATAATTCGAGAAGGAAATGAGTGAAAAATGTTAGTTGGTTAGAAAGAAATGAGTACAAAACTATTTTTTTTAATTAATATAATAGAAAACAATTCATGAAAACATAATCCATTATGGGATCATGCATAATTTTTTTTAAAGCACCAATCATTTAATTACTATAATTAATTATATATTAAACATTGATTATGTACACTTTCTAAGACTTTTTTCCCCCTTTTTTCTTCATATATCCACTAGTCAAAACCAGTACTCGTTTCTCTCATTTTTCTATAAATTCGTACCTCCCTTTCTCCCACCTTCAACATATAAGAAAATTGGTGAAAATATAATACATGAAAAAAATATGTTACTTAAAATAAAGGGTGGTGATAATTTATTATTTTAAATATATTTATTTTATTTTTTAATTAAAAATATTATTATAATTGATTGTCATATGTCTATTATTGGACTCTTAAAAAAACTTTTCCTAAAATAAAATGTAAAAAAAATAATTTTTTTTGTAATAATACGGTTGAGGTCCTCGTTACAGTCATCCCTAATTCAAACGCCGTCATTTCCTATTTCGATTTCAAATCATCCCCGAGCCTGTGGTTCGGACACACGAACCTAGACGTTCGTGACACATATAAAAGTCATACTGGGATTCGCACTGCCAACCCTACTCTCACTCACTGCAACAACAACCACCAAAGAAGAAGAGAACTACTTCCATTTCCGTGCTCCGAAATCGACGCACTAGGGTTAGGGTTCTTTCGATCTGCGAAATTCTCGGCTCAATGGCGGAGGAACCAGAAAGCACCGTCACCACCGCCGCCGCCGCCGACGAGTCGTTGCTGGATAAGATCAGCGAGAAGCTTCACGGTCACGATTCCTCGTCCTCTTCGGATTCGGATTCCGAAAAAACCGTCACTTCGTCCGTTAAGGATAAGGTTTTCCGCCTTTTCGGCAGGGAGAGGCCCGTTCATTCCGTTTTGGGCGCCGGAAAACGTAAAACTCTGTTCTTTTCATTCTCTCTCTTACTTTGGTCGTCGTTTCATTGCGTTTTGAGAAAAAGATACAATGTGGGAATCTTGTGGATGAAACTATCGGGAAAGAAAAAAAAAGTGACTTGGCCTTACCTTGCCTCGTGTCGCTTATCGTTGATCGGGGTTACCTAATATGTTGTGCTTCCCTTGGTGGCTTTCTTAAGTAAATGGGGTTTTCTCAGAATTGTTTTTTGAATGTTCGCGATCTTTCCCTGTTTCTGGTTTATTACATGTTATGTTTTCAGGTGGTTTTTAATTATAGGTGAGTCGAATTTAGCTGGATTCATGGTTTGAATGATAATGAATAAACTTTATTATGAAATTGACTAGGGCTGAATTGTGATGTTACGTGAAGAATACCAGAGTTGTTTGATGATAAGTCATTGAATGGAGAATTGTATGCTGTTGTGTGTGGTTATATGTAGAGAGAACCTAAGAAGTATCAGTCTATGATGTTATTTTTCTTACTACTCTTTTTTGGTTACCTTTTGCAGCTGCTGACGTGTTATTGTGGAGGAACAAGAAGATATCTGCTGGCGTGCTTGGCGGAGCCACTGCTGTTTGGGTCCTGTTTGAGTTGCTTGAGTATCACTTTCTTACTCTGGTGTGTCACATTTTGATACTGTTGCTCGCAGTTCTGTTCTTGTGGTCTAATGCTCATACTTTTATTCACAAGTGAGTCTCTGGAATTTCTTAGTATTTTTTTTTTGTGTTTTGGGGTTTACCTTATCTAAACTCTTGTGTGGAATGTCAAATTATATATTGCAGATCTCCACCTCGCATTCCAGATGTTCATCTTCCCGAGGAGCCAATCCTGCAAGTGGCATCCGTGTTGAGGATTGAAATCAACAGGGGATTTGCTGTTTTGCATAGTATCGGTTCTGGAAGAGATTTGAAGAAATTCCTGATGGTGTGTGACTTCATAACCATTTGTTATCATTATGTACATATTAAATGAAAGTTTTTCATAAATAATGTCTGATGTTTTGGGCCAGTTATTTAAAACTTACCAAAATGACACCGCTTCTTACTTTCTTGCAAGCTGCTTTGCTTTATTGATGCATAAATGGGTGCCTAATTTGATGCTTCTTTGTGGATGTCAGGTTATTGCAGGCGTTTGGATTCTATCAATTGTGGGGAACTGGTGCAACTTCTTGACCCTCTTCTATATAAGTAAGAATAATTAGTATTCCATTAATTACATCATTTTTATAACAAAAGTTTGTATTGGACTTCGTTCATTTACATATTCTCTTGATTACATGGGCAGCTTTTATCTTGCTGCACACGACTCCTGTGCTATATGAGAAGTACGAGGATAAGATAGATCCACTTGCTGAGAAGGCAGTTATTGAGATTAAAAAGCAGTATGCTGTGTTTGATGCTAAGGTCTTGAGTAAGATCCCAGTGGGTCTATTAAAAGCTAAGTTATCTTAGTGAGTTAATCTCTGTAACATCATAAAGAAAGAGCTCCACATGTTTGGTCAAGGAAGTTGCCAGGGCCAGGTTCTTTTATCAAATGTCAGTCTTCGATGTTTTTGGGTTGGTTTTAGGCTGGTATGGTGTCAATGGCAATGGGTCTGATTTATCTTTAAAAAAATAGTATTCTCTCAGTAGTTTCTAACTGTGCAAGCACATATGGATTTTACTGGGTTTTTTGTTGTTGAAGGTTTGTATGAGTTCTTCAATATAATAATGTGTACTGCAACATAAAATGTATGAGGTGTGTGCATGCTCCTTTTTACTTTTTTCTGTGGTTTTGGTGTTGGGTTGACAGGCTTGTAAAATGTAGACAAAATTTTAAAAGTATCGAATTGGTTGTGAATTTTTTCCAAAAACACGGTTCTTGTTGAACCCTAGCAGGATATGGTTAGTTTATCCATGTTTTCTGTAAACCAGCATGCTTTCCCTCTTTAATTCTTAGAGTAAGCTATATTGAAGTGTTTCTTTTTGCCAAGTTTTTAATTATCAAACATTTGTGTAGTTTGATTGAATTGTCAGAATTGTTTATACAATGTATGTATCAAGTAACAGTTCGCAAAACAATAGTTCGCAATGTCATAGTTCATACTCATAAAAGTATGTAATGAGAAAAGTAACAGTGTTGGTATATACTAAATATGGATTGATTTGGCAAAAAAAATTAGTTTATTGGTTTATTTTTGTATGATTGGATGGTTAGATATGTTTTAACATTAATAGCGTCAATAGTTTTAACATTGATAAGTAGGTTGAAAAAGGAACGATTTGAAGAAAATAATTCCGACAATCCTATGACGATGACTCAATAACAAAGAATGATAAGATTCCCAGCTGACACGAAGAAACCGTCAAAGATTATATGATGGAAAGTATTTGGTGGGAAGAATAGGCAGATCATAAACAGACACAAACATATGACGCCATTTCACACTTGACAGCATGCACTTGCCTTTTCCAAAACTCTCACTACATTTTACTATCCAAACACTTATTTTCGTGTTTTCAAATTAAGAAAAAAACACAATTAATATAAATCTCCAACTGAATTAAAATTTTATTTTCATGCCTGAATTTTTTATCATTCATTTCCTCAACCAATAAAAATTCACGACAACAATCACTTTTAGTATAATTAGTGGAAACACAGGTTGCATCCGCACTTATTATTATTATTATATTGTATATTATTATTATTATTATTATATTGTATATTATTATTATTATTATTATATTGTATATTATTATTATTATTATTATTATATTGTATATTATTATTATTATTATTATTATTTATATTCATATATTTTAAATATAAAATATTATTAAGTAAAAATAGAAAATATTTTCTCTTGTCATTTATGAGTTTCAACCTATTATTTTAATAATTAAGTTACAGTAAAAAAATATATTAAACAAATTTAAATTTATAACACAATAAACATAACCAATTTTGATTTGTTGTTACTGATATAAAACAAAAAAAAATAAAAAAAATAAAAAAGAAAAAGAATAAGATGAGAAACTTCGTAACAAACTTTAAAAAGAATGTCTTATTCAAAATGCATTCATCCTCTCATTAGATGTCCACATTAACTATAATGTCAAGATAACTCTATCTTAAAGCAATTAAGTCATCATTCTTGTGAATCAGTAATTTTGATTTGTTGTTACTAACATAAAACTAAAAAAAAGAAATATAATAATGAAAAAAAAAGAATAATAAGATAAGAAACCGTAACAAACCTTAAGAAAATATTTATTTTCTAATATCTTTCCTCTACTCCGCAAGAATGTTCAAAACGCATTCATCCTCCCCATCCCGTGCCCACGACAACAATAATGTCAAGTTAACTTTGTACCTTAAAGAAATCATCATTATTGTGAATCACTAATTTTGATTTGTTGTTACTAACATAAAACTAAAAAAGAGAAATATAATAATGAAAAGAAAAAAAAAAAGAATAAGATGAGAAACCCCATAACAAACTTTAAGACAATATTATTTTCTAACCCCTTTCCAAGAATGTCATATTCAGAACGCATTCATTCTCCCTGTCGATGTCCACATTAACAATGGTGTAACATTAACAATTAAACAACCTAGAAAAGAAAACTCACTTACAGAGAATAAACGTGGGATGCGTGCTCTCTTTTTACTCTTATCTTAAAGGATGAATCTTTTTATCTAATGGAAGTGATACGAACATAAGAGATAAAGTCAAAAAGAGGAGGAGAGTAAAACCATAAAAAAATTTCAAATATAAATTCAAATTGAAAAGAATCTATGAGTGAAAACTGAAGAAATAAAGATATATTTAAAAAAAAACTAAATTCAAAACTATTTCACGTTCAAAAACTTTATTTTGATAACTATTTTAATATTTACAGAATTATAAAATAACTAAAAATAAAATTAATTTTTTTATATATATAAAAACAATTATGAAGATATAGATATATATAAAAAAAATTATGGAGAAAAATTTCTATTATAGGTATAGATATAGATATAGATTATAATAATAGCCAATATACTTTATTTTACGTTATAGTTTGTAATTAAATAATAATATAGTTAAAACTGTGATAAGGGTATCAATATATGTGTGTCTCTATATATAAACGAAGTGGCAGCTCCACTTTAATAGTGTCCTTTTCATTTTAGTTTTCTCATCTTCCCACTGCCTTGTTCTCAGTAAATGGTTTTGAATTTAGTGAAACAATAAAAAATGGAAACTGAAAAAAGAATAAAAAGGCAATGGAAATTGCAGCAAAGTCGTAATAGCTTGATTATATTTTGATGAAGAGTTGAGTGTGAATTGGTGTGGTTGTTGGTCAAAACCACATATAGAAAAAGGAGTGTTGAAAGTTGAAAAACGACAGTGGTGGAATGGATTTGAACCATTGAATCAATAATTGGATATTTGCAGAATGAGGCGTAGTTGAATGGATGGATAACTGCAATCGTCGCATCAATGTTGATAATGGTGTCATTGTTGCCCAACCAACAGCTTCTAACGTCGCATCACTTCATATCAACCTTTTTCGCCTGCAACAAAAAAAGGTTCAGCTTTTCATCTCATCAAATACTGGCTAAGTTAAAATATATATACTTTTTCTCTTATCTATTCTCTTTTCTGTTTGGTCTTTATAAATTTAAAAATATTTACCTTCATACCAAATTTACAGTTTCTTTGGAGGACCAATTTGTTTTTGTTATGATGTCACATAAATGGAAGTGGGCACTGTTCATATAAAAACTGATTAAAAGACCAATTTAGCCTACAACATAAACTTTAAGATAATATTTTTTTAAACATAATACACCATACAAAACTAATATAGACAAGGAACTAAGGTTCTGAAAAGTAGTTCACCACATGATTACAGAAAGAGGAGAAATTAACTTTGTATTTGATGAAGGTTTTCAACATTTCCAAAAAATGAAATCCATAATAATTGAATCACTTGCTATTAATTTTTTAAAAAAATTTGTTAGGATAAAGTAACTAAAATATCTTACATTTTTATTTAATTTTGAATAAAATAAGTGAATTATTTTAAGATAAAACTCTATTTTAAAATATATAATTTTGAAATTAAAAGTTCATCTTTTAATCAAATTTAAACATTGAAATGATATTTGATAATTTAAATTTTTCAATACGTATATATAAATATATATCAAGGAAAAGTGATTGTATGTGAAATTTAAATTTCCTCTTCTTCGAGTGAATTTCAAATCTTATTGGTTTAATTATTTAAAATATTTTCTGAAATTCTTGAATTTTAATTTTTTATCTAAATAAAAAAAATGTTTAATTTATCATCATTATATGAAAATACAATTTTTTTTTTCTAAATGACGTTCGGATTTATTTTCTAGAATCTTCCCAGAAATCCTTTTCTGGAATCTTCCCAGAAATCCTTTTCTGGAGTTTATAAGTATATTCTAGAAAACATTTTTCAGACAAAACTTCCAAAATAGAATTTCTAGAATATGTATAATATGTTCCAGAATGTGTTTTCTAAAATAAATTTTTTAGAATGTATTTCGAAAAGAACTTTCTAAAATAATACCGGATTAGATGAGTATTTTGGTCTTTTTACCCATTTGATGGGGGGTGTAAGGAGAAACTGTCGGAAAAACTTTGTCCGGGTTCAGAAAGAAACACCCATGAAAAATATAATGAATAAAGGAGTGGCCCGAAGGTAGTAGCATTGGGCATATATATTGAAGAGATAAGGGAGTTATATTTGAAGACATATACATGAGGTAATTAAGCAGAGTTCCAGCGTTTCAAAATATGCAATAATATCCAGACAAGGCAAACGAGGGCAATGAAATGAAAGAATTAATTGAACAAGGTTACATGTCTACAATTTATGATTGATCTATACCTTTTGATTAATTACAAAATAAATGTATACTTAGTATCTGGGAAGGACTTTTGAACTATCTGATGATGTGAGGGGAACTGTTGAGAACTCCGAACCAAGTTGATCGGAATGCTGAAAGTATCCACGAGGGAGAGAACTGATGTTTTTATTAGTGGGTGAGCTAATTGGTACCGTTCCAGTGCTAAACCTTTTATTGGAATGTGGTGGAGAAGAATTACTATAAGAACTTCTATCATGTGAATCATCCATGGATTTATCTGTAGTTCCTGCTGACTCCCTCTTCTCTCTTTCTTCTGTTTCCTTGAGAAGAAAATCAACCCACAGATCTGCAAAGGACTGAAAGGGAAACTGTACAATTCAAATTCAAGATAACAAAACTCAAATTCAAATCAAATTGCGTTAAATGTGACAAAATCTAAAATGCTGTGGAAAATTTGGAAAAGATTCTTTCGGTAGATGCTATGGACCAAGGAATGACATGCGTATAAAACATCTGCTATATAGCATAAACCTGGAACATGTTCCATGTTAAGAAACACCAACTGAATTTAACTAGGGATAAAATTGACAAATGTGCCCTTAAAATAAAAAATATATATATTGTATTCACAAAAGGGACATAAAGAAACACAATATTCCAGTTAGAAGAAAATTTTAACACCATTTTTTTCTTCCCGGCATTCAGCAATCCCAAAAAGAAAAGAACAGGAAGAAAAGCCAACCCCCAATATTTTGATAGGATCCAATTGCAAGAATGGGACTTGGGAGTTGAGTACCACATTCAGCATTATGGGATTCAAGAGTAGGGTTTAAGGCCCTTGACTTTCTAACTACAGCTAGCTTTCTGTGTAATTCTCCCGGGATTCTATCATATTCTTTTCTGATAAACCCCACATATAAATAAACACAAGATGAGAAGGAATCACCTGGTTATCTGCTCCCGCATTTGCAGCTGATTCAGTGGACCCACTTCCTCCCAAGATACCTCCAACTAGGCGGCCAGGCAACCCAAGAACACCGCGGACAACACCTTTTCCTGGACCTTGTTGAGCAACACCTATTCTCTGTTTGTCCTCATCAGAGAATCCCAGCATGCGAACCATTAGATCCAAAACCTGTACCCAATACGACTTTATTATATGCAACACAAAGGAATGGACAGTCCTTAATTATATATATATATATATATATATATATATATATATATATATATATAT
>Ga0123342_1005295_pt1 | contig 18856 bp, 14 predicted proteins | sample Turbeawhitnodule_FD_89960 | JGI IMG/M metagenome (GOLD analysis project Ga0123342, IMG submission 89960) | Root nodule microbial communities of legume samples collected from Mexico - Turtle bean Mexico white nodule | ecosystem: Host-associated > Plants > Roots > Nodule | place: Mexico: Nepantla...
AATCGTGTATGGATCATGTCCGGCGCCATTAAATATCAAAATATCAAAAAATTTGCATACATGAGACATTAAATATCAAAATATACTTTTTGGCTAGTGGGAAACCATGTCCGGCGGCAATGTCCTCAAGAGTTAATAGCTCAAAGTTTGAATAAGTTGATTATCCAAACATGATTATCCAAATTTTTGTTCCTTAAAACTAACACTCTTAGAAAATTATGTATCAAATTAATTTTTAACATTACATAACTTACTACCCAATATATAAATAATAAAATTGAAAAAAAAAATATGACATGGCAGAAGTCGTGCCAACTTGGCACGACTTCAGCATGACAGGGCAGAAGTCGTGCCAAGTTGGCACGACTTCAGTATGACATGGTAGAAGTCGTGTCTAATTGGGACGATTTGTGCATATGAAGTCGTGCCGAATTAGCACAACTTGCCTAAATTTGTAATTTTTTTTAAACGGACCCCATTTTGATAAAAAACAAAAAAAATAACCCCATAATGGTAAAAAAAACCCTAATATATCTCTAGATATCTCAAATTCAGACAAGAAGTAGTATTTAGACTTATTATAAAAAAAATACAATTATTCTCTTTGGAATTAGGTTTAATAAATTATTAATGTTGTTTTAAAAAAATATATACTAAACTTTGTCATTAACATCATAATATATAATATCCAATTATTTAATTATAATTATTACTTTATTATGGACAAAATAATATATTTAAATAAATACATATTAAAATATGAATATAATTATATTTAAGTTAATATATAATTAAAATCTATTTTTAAATAAAATAAGATAATTAAGTATTACTTTATTAAAAAATATAAAAAAAAAGTAACCTTATTTATTAAAATAAAAAATTATAAATTTATTTAAAAATATATAAATATATAAATGTTATTAAAATTATAAGAAAAATAAATATTTATTTTCAAATTATAAAAATATGAGTAATATTTAACATGATTTATAATGAGATAATTAAATTTCTTTTAAATTAAATTATAAAAAAGACATGTTTTTTTAAATAAAATTGAAAAAAAAAACTGATGTTATTTTGGACTCTTTAGATGGATCCATATAATTAAACTTCTTCTCAATATTCCTCAAAGACTTATATTTGTGGATATCTAAAATTGAAGCAGTTATTTTCTTGATAGTTAATATTGAAGCAGTTATTTTCGTGATATCTCTTTGAAGTTGCAAGAATAGGATCCTATATATTCTCACTTCTTTTTTGTTTTCATGATTTCTTGGTAAGTCCAGACTTAATTGATTTCTTAGGACTTTTTTTTTTTGCTTCATGTTGATAAAAGACACTCAAGGCTCAATCGTATTTTCCTTTCTTTTCATCCTAGATTCCTCAATCTTTCACGACACTCACGACACTGTCGCATCTCCAGGTAGAGTGAACTGCGTTTTGTAGCTGCACAAGACGCGTTACGACGGAAGTGGAGGAGCGTTGAGGGATTTTTTTGGAGAGGCACGACGGTTTTCGAAAGTCGAGGAGGATGCTGGTGGAGGAAGGAGGGTTGCGATGTTTGGGAGTTTGTTATTATTCTTTCATTCTTTGATGCAGATAATATTTCCTAGCCCAAAATTTAGTTGGTGAAAGTTGTATCAATACATAATGAGCAATATTGTCTCTTGTTATTTGTTTTTTTTAGCAATTTTTACATCTTTGTTTTATTTTTTTTATTATTATTATGTAAGTTGAAATTCTTTCGTTTCACAAGTCATTGAGATTGAAATGAAATGAATTCAATTATTTGTTATTTGTGTCCCTCTGCACTCTATGCAATTCCGTCTCTTATTTGCTATGTTTTTTTTTCTCAAATATGCAAGAACATCATTACAAGGCAAAAGTTTTTTGTTTTTTTTTTCACTGTTCTGGTCTTCTCTTGATACTGAGAATAATTCAATTGACGCATTTAAAATGTTAAAATTAGGACAAAATGACTCTGTTATTTATTGATTACTTTCAATACTTACTTCCACTCTCTAAAATCTTTATTTTCGTTTAATCTCCTCCTCTATTAACATTTCAAATGTTCCATTAAGTTGTATTAATAATTAAAATCAATTAATAAATTCAATTCAATTAATAAATTAAAATCAATTAATAAATAATTAGCACATAAAAATTGACATTAAAATGATATTAATTATTAATTATAAATTAATAATACTGACAACTAATTTAATAAATGTCTTATACATTTGTGATAACTTGTTATTGTGACTATTACAAAAAAAATATAGTGACAATTAATTTATCACTATTGTCTTATATACTTGTGATATTTTATTGTTGTCACTATAACATTAAATTATTAGTGATAAGTATTATTGTCATAATAGAGCTTAGTTTTAGTGACATTTAAAATAATTGTCACAAGTATAATAGTGACAAGAGCACTAGTGACAATGTAATTATTGTCACAAGATATTAATAGTGACATATTTATAAGTTTTAGTGATGAATGTTCATATCATTAAAAGTATTTTTTCTTGTAGTGAATAAAGTTGTGTAATGGAAATGAAGGAAAAGGATGGAAGAAGAAAGCTTATGGTGTGAATAGAGAAGGGACACGCCACTTGGAGTATGGTTTCGTTCAAGATGAGTGTAAAGGGTTGTCACTTGAGAGCTCTCAAACTCACTCAAGATAAGACATATTGCTAGAGCAAACAATCCTCACACAATTTGTGCAGAGTTTTCCTTATTCTATAAATTTCAACATGAAAATACATGGAGTAAGGCACCCTATTTATAGGAACGGGTGCCTTGGAAAACAATATGAGTAAGGATAGGATGGTAAATATGTGAGGGGGGCTTCCTTTAGGGTTTGACTAAGTCAAAACCACACCTTAGGCCACTTCTTCTAAAAACTAGGTAAAAAAACAAACTAAAATGATAGTTACACCCCCTATTAAGCTAAAGGCACCTATTCTAGCCTATCTTGCTATCTGAACCCCTAAAGTTAGCCCAATTTATTTACAACTTGTTTTATTCTTAAGAACACCAGAAGGAAGAACATTTGATGTTCTAGTCTTTTCCCATTTCTTCTTTTGGTGAGGTCTTCTAGATCCTTGGTGGGGTTTTCACTTGAAAGTTGAGATCACTTCATAGTGTGAATGGTAATTTGAGTCCTTTGGTCATCTCCTTGTCGACTTGGATTGTATTATAACTGAATGCAAATTTCTACAATATCTCTCACAACAATGTGGGAATCAATTACAATCAATGCACAAATTTGAAGAAAATTGGAAACAATATATTTGGAAGAGAAGAAAGAATAAAATCAGAGACTATTTGGGAATGAAGATATATGTTTAATGATTTGGAATAGGAAAGAAAACATTTGATAATTGTAAAACAATATCATAAGGCAAATTTTTAATCTGATTTTGTGCAAGGAAAAGAAGATTATAAAAGATACGTCAGAGGAAGAAAGAAGCAACTTTTTGGGATCGCATTTCATAGGAGCAAACACATTTTAGACCTAGTTTTCTTTTCTTCTTTATAATACTTTTGTTGTGCCTCCGCATGGAAGGTTAAACCTTTTTGGTTGATTCCTTTGTAATTTCTCATTGAGTTCTGAAGTTTTGATCAATAAAATTTTTATTTTTTTGTTCTCTATAGCATTTGTTTTAATATTCTAATATCCTGGAAAACTGATTTTTGTGAGAGGTTGTACTTGAACACATGATTGTGAGTCTTCCTTATCTTAAACTTTGATTTCTTAGTTAGTTTGCACTGTTCTAAGTAATTTCTTGGGCGCATGATTCAATAGAAATGAGATAAGCATTTCCATGAAGTATACTCATGAAACAAAGTGGGTACTGATTAACCCAGTAAACGCATGTTTTACTAGTGAGTTTCAAGTTGAATCAAATTGACGCATGTTCCATCAGGTTTAGCTCTATTTGAGGATGAAGAAAGGAATAATCTTTAGAAAACCTATGAGGAATTCATTGGTGGAAGAACTTGAGAGTCAACTTGCATTCTTTACTGTTTTAAATAATCATTTATATTTTCTTGCTTAACAATCACGACCCCTTTTGCTTTATTGTTATTGCTAATCCTCATTGTTTGCAAATAAGTTTTGAATTTTTTTTCATTGGACTCACTATTGGATTCGTTGGAAGACGCGCGAGTATAGTCTAGCTCGACAAGAGGAACTGCTTAACTTGATAATAGAGTTTCACTTATTAGTTAGGAGGAGATTTTTCCCCCAGTGTATCTTGAAAGCAAAAAAAAAATAGAACTCATTCGAGAGAGCTTGGTGGTCTTAAGAATGGTTCGGGTCTCTACCTGCTCGAGCATTCAGATACTTGATCTGCACAATAAAAAAACAGGACTAACTTTTTTTTTGTTTATCATAGGAAGACCATCTTCTGCTATCCTCACCTCTTACTTGGGGTCATTTGATCACTTCTATACTATCATCTCTCTAGCGTTAGACAGATCTATGCTGGAATAATTTTAATTTCACAACAAAACGACAGCTATCATTGGGTCAAGTCATGTGGATCCACATCAAGCTGAGTAAGATATGACCTACGTCGGGTTGAGTCAGATTGGCTTTAGATCAGGTTGAATTGAGTGTCAAGTCCACATCAAGCCAAATTAAGATAGATTTTAGTAATATTTGATATTAAAATACAGGTACTTATGGATATTAATTGATAAAAATAACTACAATATAACTCGTAATTTATGAATTTAAACCTTTTTAAATATTTTGTGATGTAATTTGAATAAAAATGATTTTTTTCCCAAAATTGTGTAAATTTCAGGATTCTAGAGATGAATGGAGATGAAATGGCAAAAGGAGAATAAACAAAGCTAAAAAAGAAAAGCTAGAATGCTCCATCACTCGCCTAAGCCAGAAGCTCCCAGAGGATCTTGCCTAAGCGAGCCCAATCTCGCCCAGGCGAGATCACTCTAGTGATGTTGGACCTAATTTTGTCTAACTTGCCCAAGCGAGAAGTCACTTAGCCCAAGCCTAACTAGGTTAAATATGAGGCGTGAGGCACAACCCTATACATCATTAATTGGATTGAATAATCATTTGGGAGAATATAAGGTGTTAGAAACCCTAGAGGAGGCAACCGTTAAGGAGAAACATTTTGGATCTTCTTTTATTGTTTTCCATGCTTGTAATGGCCAACATGAGTGACTAATTCTACCCTTTGGGATTGGGAGTAATTTGTTCAAACTCTTATGTATTGAAGTGATATTTAAATATAATATTTTGTTCTTGATTGATGATTGGTATTGTCATTTTATTTGTAATGCTTATTTACCATGATCAATATCCTTAGATTTGACTGGAAAGTACTTCTAAGTTTCTAACCCAAATGATAATGCTTAACATATTTGAATGCTAGGAATAGAATTGAAATGTTAATTGCTATCAACATCTAATCATAATGATAAGAAGTTTTTATAAATCTTCGAGGAATCGATATTTAGGAATCTCTCTTAAAATTTTATATGTGAGAAATCGATATATATATATATATATATATATATATATATATGATTTTTATATGTGCATCAACATCAATCAAATGATAGAATATTACCATGTTATTCAAACTACAAAAGAGTAAGAAGGATAAACCACAATTTCAATTTTACCAATTGAACCAACAAACTCTTTGACTTGTTTTCTTTTTAATTATTTCAATCATAACAAACTCCCAACAAACTTTATTATTTTGTTTTCTATTTAGTGAATTTATACTTGATAATTCAATTGTTCCTTATGGGTTCGATATCCATCCTTAGGGACAAATTATTACTTCTGACAACATTGTGCACTTGTCGTAAAAAGGTCATCATTAGATCAAGTCAATCGGTTACGGGTTAAGATAAGATAAGTCAAGTTGAGTTGTGTTTGGCTCATGGCTTGAGCAAGCTTTTGCCAAGTTAAGTTAAGTCAAGTGAAGTCATCCAAAGTCCGCTTAATATAGAATTGACATGGACCCACATCACGCTAAATCAGCCCAAGCCTAATTTGGACTAAGTTGACTCAGGTCTAAATTGGGGCAAACCCAAGTCAAGTCGAATCAGATTGAGACCAAGTTAAGGCAAGTTGATGAGGTCCAAAAAATGGGCTAGGCCCAATTTAGGCATAGCTAGGAAAGATTCAAATTAGGCTGAGTTAGGAAAGATCCAAATCAGGCCAAGTCCACATCATATCAAATTTATCCCTAACATTCAAATATGTATTATCATTTACCTAAGATGCTTAGAAGTACTTTCCACTCAAATCTAAGGATCAAAATCATGAATAGTTCAAGCTTTGAGAATAAATGAAAATACCACTAATGTTGGCCATTACAAGCATGGAAAGAAAGAAAGGAAGATCCATGATGTTTCTCCTTGATGGTTGCCTCCTTTGGGGTTTTCTATCTCTCTATATTCTCCCTATGATGTCTAAGGTTATACCTCACGCCCTCTATTTAACTTAATTGAACTTGGGCTAAGTGACATCTCGATTAAGCGAGTTTGACGAGAAAAAACCCAACTTCACTGGAGTGAACTCGCTTGGGCAAGTTCCTCTAGAGTGATCTTACTTGGGCGAGCCTTAAGTGAGTTCCTTTGGAGTGATCTTGCTTGGGCGAGTTTTTGGCAAGTTACCAATATTCCAACTTTCTCTTTTCATCTTGCCCATTTTCCTTTAGCCCTTTCAGTGGCAAAGACCACAACCACACACAACCACATAATAAGGAGGATGAAGACCTAGAGGTTGTTTATGGATTTATTTGCAAATATGGGTCTAATTGGACTTTTGTTTATTTTTCGTAGGCCAAACCAAGAGGACAACTCCAAGAAGACCTCCAACTCTTGAAAAGATAAACTAGAGCTTTGATAAAAAAGAACACAAGACTAGTAACATAAAATAATTGGACCAAATATTTAGGCTAAGTAGCATAGGTTTTTGGGCTTGTATTTGGACCAATAGTAAAATAGGCCTAGTTAGGGTTAAAAGTTTGTTCAACAAATATGTTAATAATTCTAAGAGTAGTTTTTTCACCACGGATAATTCTGCAAGATTTGTAACCAAAATTCAACATATTATTTCTTGTAGTCATGGTTGTTTGCCTTTCACTTATTTAAGAGTGTCTATCTTTGTTGGTGCTCCATAGTGTTGATTTCTTCAACCTTTGGCTAATAAAGTTAGATTGATGCTAGCATCTTGGAAAGCTAAATCTCTTAGCATGATGGGTCGGATTCAGTTGGTCAATACGATTATTATTGGATTTCTAGCTTATAGCTTTAATATGTATAAATGGCTTGTTTCACTTCTTAAGCAAGTTGAGCAGTGGTGTCAAAATTTTATTTGGACTGGTGATATTCTGAAAAAAGGCATAACTACCGTTAATTGGGCTACGATTTGTTCCCCTCTTGAGAATGGAGGTTTGTAGATTACTAACCTTCATAATGAAAGTAATGTGTATCTTCTTAAGCTTGCTTGGAACTTTACTTATAGCAACAGACCTTGGTCTTTTATCCTAAAAATCAGGGTTCTTCAATCAAAATACGAGCTTAGAATGGTTTATAGATCCTCATCTCTTTGACCTGAAATTAAGCAGTTTTATTCTATTATACTTGAGAATACTTCTTGAACTGTTGGTAAAGGTACTTTTATTAATTTCTGAAATGATAAATGGTGTTCTTCTACTTCTTTAGCAAATATTGCAGGGTTATCTGATGGTTCTAGCATTCCAGATACAATGTCCTTGTTTTGGACTAGATGTGATTGGAATATTCCTTTATCTTTATAGCAAATGCCTCATAGGTTTAATCATAATCATATCATAATTAGGGAGGAACATGATATTCCCAATTGGATTCTAGATGAGTCTAGTCGTTTCACTCATAAATTGGCTAGGACTTTTTTCTTGGAACCAGGAGTTCCCTGTGGTTGGGGTAAATTCATTTGGTTTTCATCTATTCTGCTTTCCAAAACTCTAGTACTCTGGAAATTTTTCATGGGAGATTTCCTACATATCAACATATTCAATATAAAGGTGTGCCTATATGTTCTATGTGTTCGCTTTGTGGAAAGCATGAGGAATCTATTCAGCATTTATTTTTGAATGTTCTCTTGTTTTGCGTATTTGAAGTTGGGTTCGACATATTTTTCTTACTCCTCAATTCTCTAATAAGGATGATCTTCTTTCTTTTATTAAGAGTGATGGTAGTCCTTTGGTTAAATTACTTAAGCTTGTTGTGATAACTTTTTTTTCTATTTGGATGATATGTTGTATGAGGAATTATGCTAGATTTCAGGATAAGATTTATGTTTATAGGGCAATTTCGGTAATTAAAGATTTAACTTGTCTTGTAGGAAATTTGTCTAAAGCTTCATATGTTGGATTTCAATGTCATTAAGTTTTTTGGTATTAATACTCATACTAGTAAAGTTCTTCGTCCTTTTCCTGTTAGATGGGAGTTCCCTTCATCAGACTGGGTTAAAATTAACACTGATGGGGTTGCTCAAGGATATCTTGGTCTTGTTACTTGTAGAGGTATTTTCCGTGGGAGTATGTGGGAGTTTATTGGTGAGTTCTCAGCGTTTCTTGACGTTCATACTGCTTTGGTTCTGAGTTTTATGGAGTTATATATGTTATGGAGGAAGCTCAAAGGATGGGGCTTACTAGTGTATGGCTTGAATGTGATTATGCCTTGGTTTGTGTTGCATTTACTGCTAGGACTAATATATCGTGGATGCTTTGTAATCGATGAAATACTTGTCTTAATTACTATGGCCAAATCAGGTTTAGGTTCACTCATATTTTTTGTGAAGGGAATGCATGTGCTAATAAGTTGGTTAATTTAGAATTTATTCATAAAGAATCATTTCATTGGTACAGTAGGCTTTTTTCTAGTCTGTTTTTAGAATTCTTTATGAATAGGTATAGTCTACCTATGTACCATTTTTGCTAACATATGGGTTTTGGTCTAGTCCCCACATTTTTTTTTTGTATTTTCTTTCTTTTTTTTAATAATATTTTTTTCGTGTGATGGCAGATGATTATTGTTGCCTAAGGTGTCAGCATAACTGAGATTTCAAGTTGCACAATGTAATGGACCAGAGGGTGTAGAGCTCAATTCTCGGAGTTCGGGCATCGGCGCCTGCGACAGGCAGGTCAGCTCAGCTGTTGGGTCGAGAGGTACGTGATTGGGTTCAGGTATGTGCATACTAACTCTCATTTGTGCATTGATATAATCTTTCGTATAAGGCATGGTAGGTCAACGAAAGTGTGTTAAATGGGCCTAAGGGTGCATGTAATGCATTTGGGTCTATAAAAAGTAAAAGGTATTCTATCAGCTTAAGCCCAAAGTGTGTTAGGGCTTGATAGAGTATTTGCATGCTGACACATAATAACATATGCATGGTACTATGATACACAAAGCATGTAAATGTACTTGAAAACATATTTGATCCTGGGGAACGATACCCAAGTGGTTATTCTGTTAAGATTTGATACCCTCCTAGGAGATAAGATTTTGCGCAGCTGTGACACTAAAACGGGATCTTCTCCTATTGAATATGTCCTTATTCGAGATAAGATTCTCGTAACAAAAGTTGTTACCACAAGAGGTAACCTAGCGACACTCTATAAAAGGGACTCAAGATCCTTGGTTACGGTACGTTGTTTCTAACGCTTGGCTATCACTTTACTAAGCATTAAATTAGATACTTCTTGTTTATGATAGTCATGTAATGACTTGACCGTTGGAGTGCGAACGGCCGTCAGGGCGCCCTCTGTCTTAACAGGATCAACATCCAGACATTAAGGAAAGCACAAGTTCCACCACGAGGTAGACGGAGTCCGAGCTCGCCTGCAGAAGTCTACCGACGACCAAGTCAACTGGCAAGAACACATAGTGATGCCAAACATGAAAGCTTTATATAAAAAAAAAGCATGGGCATTTTTCGTCTGGTGCTTAGACAATGCGTGTATCATCTGATATGTATAAGTTCTAGGGTACATCTAATGTTTCTAAACTTGTGTATCTGCCTTGTGTTGCCCAAGGGTTTCGTTTGATGTTTTAGCTTTTGATAAGTTCATCAAGACTAGAATCGTCTTATATAATCTTTTTATGAGCTTTCTTTGATACATTCTCTGCTTAATCAAAACTTCATCTTATACGTCCTATGTTTAACGAAAGTTTTGTTTGATGTGATGTTTTACATTTGATGGTCTGATCTGCGCAACATTCTTTCTTTTCAATGTTCTCTTGAATATGTTATCTGTTTAGAAAATGAACATGAAGACTAGATCGACTGAGCATGTGTCATTATTTCGTCTAACAATTTTTTTTTTGTATCATCTAGTGAGTCTTGCTCATTTACTCGTATTGTTTTTGTCTTATCTTGTAGTGCAAATGAGTGAGTTTTGTCATATCACAATACACCTTCTAATGTTTGTTATCATTATGAGATTGTGAAATAGATATTGATTCGTTTACACATAGTATTGGGTCAATCATTTTGAGTTCATGCTAAGATGAGTCCGAGTGGATAGAACCTAAGTTGATAAATTCAAAATCTAAATTTAGATCTAATTTAGAAAGTTGTGTAAATTAAATTTAATATAATTTAAATTGGATTAAAAAAAATTGTTTTAATCTAGTAGAAACAGATGTATTAGATTTTAGATCTGGATCGATTTTGAAAATCCAAAAGTACACCTTTCAAGTAAATGTAGAAGTATATTAGTTTTAGATAGGAGGAGACAAGAGTGAGAAGAAGTTATTGAGAAGGTTAGGGCTTGCAGTTGCGGATAGTAACTGTAGTGATTAATCGATCCGCCACACCAAGCCAATCGAGCCGAGGGAACCATCAGTGGACAACTACTTCTTTCCTTAGACACTTGATCAAGTAACGTGCTAACGTTAGATTAGTTGATCAGGTGAATTAAGCGAAAATAACTTGCAGCAATCCAGAATGGTGTTGAGTTCATTTTGTGTCAAATGGTCATTATGGGGGTTGGAATCCACCAACTTCCATCCACAGTGAAGGAAGGCTCGCAAGATATTGGTACGTGAGATCCTCCGCAGCACCAACATCACTAACTCTTTTTCTCACAGGAGAGTGGAGGTCAAGAAATCCATCAAAAATGTGTATGAAACGAAAATAGGATACCCCATATATGTTGGCGAGTTGGCTTTTCTAACAGCTACAAATGCAATAATGAGTATGATTTGGGGTGAGACGTTGCAAGGAGAAGAAGGAGCTGCTATTGGGGTTGAGTTTAGAGCCGTTGTTTCAGAACTTATGGTATTGCTACCGAAGCCAAATGTTTCGGATCTTTACCCCGCACTAGCCTGGTTAGATTTGCAAGGAATTGAGAGAATAACCAGAAAGGTCTTCAATGGATTGATAGGTTCTTTGATTCTGCCATTGAAAAGCTAATGAATGTGAATGGGAAGGAAGAAAATAAGTCAAAGAAAGATTTCCTGCAATATCTGTTGGAGCTTACAAAGAGTGGCAGTGAGTCACCATCAATGACCATGAAGGAGATCAAAGCCATCCTCATAGCATGTTTTCGAGGCAGCCTCTCTCTAACTTGTTTAAAATTTGTAACTTGTATGATAGTTATCTTATCATTAATCCCATCTAAGGTTTTAACTTACAGTTCCAATTTTTAGCGTTGCTATCCTTTTATTATAAGAAAGTGTAGGCAAATACACGAAAATCCTAAAATCCTTAAGGATGTGGTAAAAGTTGTGTTCATGGTTTAAAATCTTGAAGGATAAATGGGGTGCAGAGCAATAGAAATGTGACATATGAGAGGGTCACAATGTTTGATAGAGGATAAATAAAAATGCATACTCCTGGACCTCCTGGTTTTTCCTCACTCATAATAGGATTTTTATACTTAAAATAGAGGTGTTATTATTTCATGTTTCCACTTAGTATTTATCTTGAGTTATGAAAACATTTCCCAAGAACAAGATCATGGTAACAAGGCAGGAACACTATGCATATTGTTGGTTTAGCAAAATTTCAGAATGGACTTTGTTATCCGAGGAGTTTTAGTTGCTTGTATATGTAGGATATAGTGGTGGGTGGAACCGAGACCACATCAACAACAATGGAATGGGTGGTAGCGAGGCTGTTGCAGCATCCTGAGGTAATGAAGAGAGTTCATGAAGAGATGGATACTGTAATAGGATTGGGCAAGGCTGTTGAATTAGAATCCCAATTGTCCAAATTACAGCACTTAAAAGCTGTCATAAAGGAAACTAGCACTGTTGGTGGATATACCATTCCAAAAGGTGCACAAGTAATGTTGAACATGTGGACTATACAAAGAGACCCTCACATTTGGGAAGATGCATTAGAATTTCGACCAGAGAGGTTTCTGAGTGATGACGGCAAGTTGGACTATTGGGGCAACAGATTTGAGTATCTTCCTTTTGGATCAGGAAGAAGAATCTGCGCAGGGCTACCTCTTGCTGAGAAGATGATAATGTTTATGCTAGCTTCCTTCTTGCATTCTTTTGAGTGGAGATTACCCAATGGAACAGTAGTGCTTGAATTTTCAGGTAAATTCGGCGTTGTGGTGAAGAAAATGAAGCCATAGTTCTTATTCCAAGGCCTAGACTATCTAAACCAGAACTCTACTTATAACGTTATGTCAGTTCTGTGCATGCATATTATAGCAGCTATAACGAGATTTATTACTACAGTTCTGCTAGTGTACAAGCAAATGAAACCACGTGTTATTCCAAAGCCTAGACTATCTAAACAAGACAATAATACTATGTTTCTTATAAAAGAATTTGCAGAAGTGTGGTGTTTCTTGTAAATGGATTTCAAGCATAGTTCTATTTATATAATATATTAAATAACAGATTTGAGTATTTATAAATTTGAGGAGTTTCTGATTGCCAAAAGGAAGAATTTAGAAGTAGTAGTTGGAAATTTTGTCTAATCAAACAAACTATACGATTATGCAAATTCATGTGCATTAATCGTCATAAAAAATCAACCAAAGACTAGGCATTTTAAAATTTATTCGAAAAGAATGCTGTTGGGAATATTTTGTAATGGCGTTTGGAGGCGGATTTGTGGAGAAAAGACGTAGGAAGGAAGGAAGAAGGAGATTGGCAAAGAGATTGACCAAAGTCCAAAATCCAAGAGCCACCCACAAAGCACAAAATCCGTACTATGAAGCCATGATTTTGATGTGAAGGGCTTCAATGGCAGGGCACCCTGTAGAGAACCTACAGGTTTTTCAGAGCCATAGTTAAACACTGCTCTCCCCATATGCCACAGCCCTCATCGTGAAGAAAACAAACATAAATTACAATAATTTATCTGAACACAGGAACTACGCAAAGTGGCTAAGACGGCCAAAACTAAACAAACCCTAACTGAGTTCTCTGCGGCTATCTCTATTTATAGCACATTAGGGTATGTTGTTGTAGTGCTTCAAAAGGAGGGGGACTCTCTCCTGCGGCTGGGCTTCGACAATTTGGGCTGAAACCCAGATTTATATTCAACTATTGATTATTTTGCAATGACTGTTACTTCCTATACCTCCATAAGTACTTCTGCCACCTCCATACAAAATATGAAAATATCTTTTTATTTTTCTTGTACCACCTTCATATAGTAGCTTCTGAATTATATAATCTGAACACACATTTGAAAAAAGACTTCCGGATTATATAATTTGGAAGCTAAAAAAACTCTCGGATTATATAATCTAGAAATTAATCATACATTTAAAAAAAAAATTATGAATTATGTAATTCGAAAACTAATTATGAATTTGAGAAAAGACTTCTGAATTATGTAATCCAAAATTTACAAAGGGATATTTTTCTAAATACGAAAATTTATGGAGGTGAGAGAATAAAATATATAGAGGTGCAGGAAGAAACAGTATTTGGCAATTGCTTCTTGCATCTCATCAAATTTGAATCTGTAACAAATGTATATGTGAAATCATAAAATCTCCTTTGTTTAACACGTTTTCAGATTTTAATTTTTGAAATACTTTACTGAATTTTGGAAATACCTTAATGTATTTTCATATTTTTTTAAAAAAAAATTAGATTGTATTTTGTATTTCAGATTTTTTTTTTTTGGAAGAAGATTTTGATTTTCAAATTTTATCTAAAGTTTCACACCGAAATTTTAATAATCTATTTTTGGATTTATTTTTTTTAAAAAGTATTTTTAAATTTCAGATTTTCAAATTTGAAAGAAAATATAATTTTAAAAATTTCCAAAGTAGATCAATTGCAGGTCACAAAGTTGCAGGAAGAATTTGAGTGATTACTGAATAATTGAATAATTACATGACACTACTAAATCATACTCATTGTAAATAATACCATTTTTGGGAATTTTATTAACTTTACCTTATAACAATAACAATGTCACATTTGATTATATCTTTTTACAAGTATCATCACATGACTTGGTAATTTATTTTGGATGCCTTTATGAAAAAGTTAATCTACAAGATGGTATTTAGTTAATGATATAATAAGCTAACTTAGAATTTAAGAACCTAAAATGACATAATTAAGTTTTGATATAATTTTAAATTTTTAGTTCTTCTATTTATATTTTTTTTAAATTATATGTGATTTTTTTTATTTGGAAAGTAATTTTATTTAAATTAATTGATCTAATGAATACGAACAAATTTTTTTTTTTTATATTTTTATTTTATTTTCTCAAATTAAAGTAATGTTATGTTGAGTTCCTTTTATAAAAAAAAATATTTTTATAGTGTGTAATTTCCGTATAACATCATATTGAGAAACATTAATTATTTTTTAATTTTAACTACATAATAAATTTAAAGTAATCCAATAAATATTAAATATTGTCTCATAACTAAATAAATGTTCAATATCTTAAATGTTGAAACTACTCTACTTATAGCTTCTAGGCAAAGAGATCCTAGAATAAACTAATTTGACAAATAATTTTGTGATTCTCAAAATAATTTAAAATCTAGTTAAAAAAATTTAGTGAGTGTACATACCTCAATTACAATTGACACATTCGGATAATAACTGCTTGTTTAATATTATATTTAAAACACAAATTATATCATAAATTGATTATAGGTTACTAGCGGTTATAGGTTATTAACGGTTATAGGTTACTATTATAAAATCCATTTACATCCTATGATAATGTTTTTCTTAATGGTATGTGGCCAACAAGACCTATAAATAGGTAATGACAAAATTCTATTTTATACTCTTACTCTTAACTCTTTGTTGAGAATTTATCATCATCTTTGTGCTCTCACGGACTTGAGCATCAGAGTGTCTTTTGTAGGTGGACCTCCCCCTCTCATCGGAGACCAACTGAAAGCTCATTCCCCGAGGAACACGCATTTCTTACCGAGTTGCACTCCCGGAGTTCATTTTCGGTAGGAACATAAGTCCCACATCGCTCAGAAGTCGAGGCCAATGACAGTTTATATACTCATTTTTCCTTCAACCCACTGAGGTGCCTTTTAAGGACAATACCTCGAATGTGGTAATTGACCCTAGCGATGCTGTCTCTCGGACTAGAGGTCGGAACAATGGTGCCTACCATGGGATCGAAATGTTCTTTAGCCCCTCCCCATTGAACCTTGATTGGGGGGCTTGTTCCGATCCACCCAATATAGTCTCACATCGCTCAAGAGTCGAGACCAAGGACAATTTATATACTCATTCTTCTTCTAACCCTCCAAGACACCTTTTAAGAACAAAATCATGACTGAACACCAACCTCCAAAGTAGATAATACTTCGGATGCGATGTTAACCCTAACGATGCTATCTCTCGAACTCGGAACAATGACTAATTTATTGATGTATTAAACATACTATTTTTTTCCATTGTTCCTATTATTTTTTTTTATTTTCTTTAAATTTTTGTTATAATGCAAGAGTTATAAGACTCGCTTTAAAAAAAATTATTTAATTGATGACAAAAAAGAAATATGTTTAAGACAGAAAAATAATTTCTTTTATTTTTATGACTTAAAAATTTTAAATTTAAGTATAGGTGACAATGCAAGTCCTCATGTCTAATTTTGCTTCCGTGAAAACAGAGAATGTCTAATTTTGCTTCCGTGAAAACAGAGAAGACGAATTGGTTCTCATAAAACTTGTAAATTAAATGATTGGTTTACTCCCATATAATTGTGAATTTATGGGCTTGTCCACATAAATTTTAAAAATTAATATGTCTCCATGTAATTTATAATCTCAAATTTAAATATATAATAAAAATAAGGATGTATTATAAGTATAAAAATTAAAAAATAAACTTAAAGATTAATGATTTACTAATTATAAATAAATAAATATATTATAAAAATATATATTGAAATGGACCATGAAAAGAATCTAATTCATTTTATATGATATGTAGATAAAATAATAAATAATATTTAATCATATTTTATCTATCATTTTATATATCATATTTTCAAAACCTATGTATAAAATTTGATGTGGTTTTGATTTGGGCTTTGGATTTCTATTTCAGTAAGGCAATAATTACAACAAAAATGAAGCTATTCAATTAATAAGATGGAATAATGCTAATACCCATAATAAAATTCTTCTAACAATTTATTGGAACATTCTAAAACACTGGTATATAAGTTTTTCAACAAAGGTTCAAACACACACAGTAGATAGGTAATACCAAACTCTACATTAATACAACTAAGGTAGTTTGTTCATACATATTTGACAAAGTTTTTATTCATCACAACATCCTTATTTACAATATGAAATTTGTATTGTTATGGATCCAAATATATTTGAAGTTTATATAAAGTGAGTAGGAGTAGAAAAACTAAAGAAAACTTTTTGATTTTTTATTTGTCTTCTATTCAATTCTTAGGAAAAAACAAAATCCTATGTATATGGTGAAGCAGAAAATAACACAAAAACAAAAATAAAGGACATTTGTATAAAGAACACAAAATTATCATATCCAAACACACAAACTCTAGCACCCAAGAAACATTTCATAAGATGTCATTGGACAATATTTTCGAAAACTGTTAATAAACAAAAAGAAAAAACCTATACATATAGCCAAGCACAAAAAAGGCACACAAAAATGTAAATAAAGGAAACATGCACGAAAATAAAATAAAATTGCATTGTCATACCTAAATACACAAACTCTGTCACTCAGGAAACATTTTATATTGTGTCATTGACCAATTATTTTGAAAACTATATTGTTATACTTACACATATTAGTTTTGTCACTTGGTAAGTACAACTAAATGCAAACCTCACTGCGTAAAGGCCCAACCAAATACCATTGTCCGACTTCATTGTAAAATGTAAGCAACCAACTTCTCTGTCAACAACCATTCTATTTTATCCTACCTTGCACTGAGTTGACTTTGAAGGTTTCCCAATTTGTGTAAAAGTAGGACTTACAGTGTGTTTGCTTCTGGAGGTGGCACTGTAGTCGCAGACGGATGAGAGGGTGCCACCCCGTTTGCTTCTGTGGGAGGTGGAGGTTGAAGGTGTGGGTGAATGGAAAGATGGAGGTATTTAGGTTGCTCTCATAAGTGGAGAGAAAGGATAGTAGGTTGAGATGAAAGCCACGTAGAATTTGTGGAAAGACCAAAGTAACCTTGCTTTTGCTGAACATTTTTGGACTTACACACTGCCATTACACAAGCTTTCCATGGCAGTAGCAGTGCAACAATGTCCAACACGCGTTTGGTTGGAGAGTGAGTTTGGTTGTTCATCTCTAACCTCAGGTTACGTTTTTGTGATTTTAGTTTCATGCATAACCGATTAATCCACCCTCATGTGCCTCCTTTACAAGAGATTGTCTCAAAGCCTTCCTACATGTTATGCACTTATCACAAAGGTTGTGTACAAATTCGTGCATGTTGGGCCAAAAGAAATGTTCATGCAAAGTATCTAAGGTTTTTGCTACCCCAAAGTGTCCCATCATTAATCCACCCTCATGTGCCTCCTTTTACAAGAGATTGTCTCAAAGACCCTTGGGGCACACAAAGTCTTTTTCCTTTAGAGAAATGCATCATGTATGAAAAATTCTTTGTGCCCTCACTTTGAGCACTCTTGAAAGATGAGAGAAAAGTCAAGGTCATATTTGTAAATTTTCTTGATGTGATCAAACCCCAATTATTGAGTGTTTAAGACATTAAGCAAGGTATGTCTTCTAGAAAGAGCCTTCGCCACCACGTTAGTCTTGCATTGCTTATGTTTGATCACATAGGGAAATTGCTCAATAAACTCTATCCATTTGGCATATCTCTTGTTAAGTTTGCTTTATCTATTCAAATATTTAAGAGATTCATGACCACTATCTATCACAAACTCTTTTGAAAAAAAGGTAGTGTTGTCAATTTTGCAAAGATCTAATAAGAGCATAAAGCTCTTTGTCATAGGTGGAGTAATTTAGATGACTGTTAGAAAAGATGGCTTTAAACTAGAGGGGGGGTGAATTGTTTAAAGAGGGTTTTCGCAAACTTTTCAAAACTAGAATGAATTTATCTCAGGAAACAATTGATTCAGAAATTCAGTTCACCAAAACAGCAAGCAAAAGCTATAGTACCACAAAAACAATCGGTTGTTTATACCAGCAAACAACAAATAAACTGAAATTAAAGAGTTAGAGATAGAGAGATTGTACACAGTTGTTTATACTAGTTCACTCCAAACCCAGAGCTACATCTAGTCTTCTCAGAAACCCTGAGGAAATCCACTAAGCAATCACACCTTGATCACTTACACAACAACCAAGAGAATGACCTTGAACACCTCAAGAAACA
>Ga0123342_1005296_pt1 | contig 18848 bp, 10 predicted proteins | sample Turbeawhitnodule_FD_89960 | JGI IMG/M metagenome (GOLD analysis project Ga0123342, IMG submission 89960) | Root nodule microbial communities of legume samples collected from Mexico - Turtle bean Mexico white nodule | ecosystem: Host-associated > Plants > Roots > Nodule | place: Mexico: Nepantla...
AAAGATATAATATATATATATATATATATATATATATATATATATATATATATATATATAGAATAGGTTTTCATAGAGCTATAATTGCATTCATATAGGCTTGAGAGATACACTAAAATTCGCTCATGAAGTATTAGAAGTGTGCTTGTGTAAAAATTGTATCTGAGGTTGAGTCAGAGAAATGTGATTTGTCCACAAGAGTGTGGCAGTAAGAGACACTAATATAGAAATCACAGCATAATTTCTATGAAAATTTTGAACTTTCCTTTAAAGCACCTTATTTTTGAATGCTAAAGTTGTTCTATAACACTCATTTATTAAACTACATTTAACTACATATTATAGTAGAGTCCAGTTGATACAATTACAGATAAAATCATAAGAAAAAATAAAACTAGACTCCATGCCACAAACCAACATACATAAAAAAACACATAATTCAATGAGTTTACTCTCTATTAGAAGTTAAGTTAAATATATCCAAACATACATCAATAAAATAGAATATATTGTTAAAAATATCCAAAATAAAAAAAAAAGTAAATACATAAATTTTGTTGTCACATCCTATCTAAATATCAAAGTCAACCTCTTTTTCATTCTATTATTCCAATATCTTCTCCACAAGACATTCTTCATTTTGCCCTCATACTCCCAAAAAATCATTGGTATTCTGGTTATTTCTCCTTTAAAATCTCTTTGATTTGGTTGCATTGGTGATTTGTCTACTATTTCTCTAAAATCAGTCATCATGACATTCATTTTATTATCAAAACTTCAAATTCTATGGTTATTGAATCGATATTCAAAATGGTGAATCATGTATTTTGAATCCTAAATCGAATCTTATTATAAATTCTAAGGTACATAACTATAATAATTTAAAAGATAAAATAAACAAAATTCTTAAACAATTACTATTTTTTATAAAACAATATAATACAAATTGTATATTAATTCAAACCTGTTTTCTTTTTTAAAAAAGAAATAAAAAGAATTATTCATAACAGCTAATTTTCTATTTAAAATATAATAAAAATAAACAATATAAGAATAAATATATACTAATTTAAATATTATTGTGAAACTTAAAAAAAAAATAACAACTAATTTTATATAAAAAAATATAATAACACTTATATGTAATTTAAATAATAAATATTTTTTTCTTAAGAGATCATATTATTTTTTTTATACAAACAAAAATAAAAAATAACATAAAATATTATTGTTACGGAAGTTGGTTTAAAAGTAAGTTACTAAGATTAAAACTATGAGGGGGAAAAAAGATAAAAAAAGCTATTCAGGACTCTCTTTTACTATTCATCCACACTTTTCGTCCTTTTCACTATTCATCTTCTCTTTTCTTCTTTTTCACTATTCAAATTTGCATTGATTATCTTTTCTTACTCCCTTTTAACTATTTATTTTTTGATGTTTGTCTTCTCCATTGTTCATTTCCTTTGCGGTTCGTTTTTTTTAAACTTTTTCTTCTACACTCAACTTCGTCTTTGTTGAGTTTTTTTTCATCACATTTATGTGAGTTTTCATTTTTAGTTTTTTTTATTAATTATCCGTGAAGGAACTTAATCGCAAATCACGCCATTAACATATAATTCACTCCATTCAAGTGTAGAAAACGGTCCACTAAAAGATATATATGGCGATTGAAGAATTTTGTAACAGATTGTGAATTCGAACTGGAAGATTATTGTGATTCTAACTACATTGGATAATTTAGTAATGTGTTCATATTTAGGAAGTGATCATTGACATGCTTTGGTGTCTACCTGTGTTGGACATATATCGGACACGCATATAATATTAACTGTCGAATTAAAAAAAAATATTTTTTTAAGTTTATGATAATTTTAATACAAATTCAAAATATTATAGAGATGAGAACAACTCTTTCTTACTCTCATGTTGTAGTACATACCTGCCCATCCTGCAAAGCACTACCACTTTTCAAACTTTTCACATTTAAGTTCTTTTGGGTTACCCTTGGCATTTTCATATAAGTAAAGACATTTGCATAATTCAAGAATTTAACATTTATGAAAATCTTATTATCATATTATCATCTATTTCTAACCTTAAAAGAGAAATTTATCTTGAAATCATATATTAATTCAAAGCACATGAAGATGTTTTTTACCACCAAAATATTCTGCAATTTTGTCTCACGCATGAATATAGTGTCATCAACAAAATGTAGCATGTTTAGTATTATCTAATTTCCAACTTTAATCTCTTTTAATGACTCTTTTTTTATTGCCTGTCTTATCATACTAGCTAAACCTTCAGTTGCAACTAGAAATAAAGAATAGGCTTGGGATTAACCTAATCTAAGGTCTTTTATCGGCCAAACTCTTTAGTTAATCTTCCGTTAACAATAATTGAAATTGTTGATGATTGTAAACATTTCTTTATCCAATTGATCCATTTTACTCTAAATCTTAGGTTTTTTTTTATCATGTAAGGCAAAAAACTCTCACCTTGTTGAATAATATGTTTTCTCATATTCCACCTTTACAATTATACATTTCTTCTTTTTCTTCCTTACATCCTCTATAGTTTCACTGACTACTAATACACTATCAAGCAACACTTTATCCTCCACCCTCCAAAAATTTATAACTTTATGTAGAATATTTTTCACCCTTAAGAACAAAGCTTTTGATATTATTTTATAGATGCTACCTACTAGAGATATTCAACTATACTCATCATCTAAGCCTTTTGAACACTTGTTAATTTTGGTTAATTCTCCTTTAAAATCTCTTCTTGAAGGATTTGGTTGTAAAAGTAATTTTTCTACCATCTTTCCAAAATCAATCATAATCATATCCATTTTACCATCAAAACTTTCAACAAATCTAGTAGTTAATTGAGTAATGTGTTGACTTTTTAGGAGGTGACTATTAGAAGCATGTTCACTCCTCTTTAACTATTTCCATCAGAGGAAGGTGAATTTCACGTTGTCACTAATCTTCATCATCAAATTGATTCTTACCAATTTCTCACCAATTCCATCCAAATATACGTTGTAATATTTTAAACTTTAAATTCTTTCTTCAGACGATTATCAACTATGGGATGCTTATGCAAGTAAAAACAATTACTATTTAAATAAAATCAATGATAACAAAACAATGCACTTAATTAGAATATTAAATACCTCAGAAAATACGTAGATAAAACTTGACTTTAAGTTACGAAAATAATAAGACTGGGAACAAAAAAAATCGTAAAGAGGAATTTTAAAAGAATGAGTATATTATAATAAAAGTTAATGCTATCAACAAAATACATATGATCAGTTGATATTAACCAAATAAATATTAATCAAACAACTAAACATATTATTTTGCTGGTATAAATTAATCGCTGCAGATTTATTTTATGAATGATCTCAAATTGGAATCTTGAGTATACAGCTGTTAAATACTGTTTAAAAATATATTATTAATTTGTGGCATAAATAATAAATAAGCAATTCCACTGTCACTGTTAACAAAAAATATTAATCAATTTCTTAACTAGAATCTTTAAGATATTATTTAATATTAATGAAAATTCTGCATAATTAATTGAAATTTATTGGCTGTGTTTGATAAAAAAACAGTATAGCAATGTTTGCTTTTAATTAACTTAGATTATATTATAATGTTAATGAAACATAGAAAATGGTGTATTAACGTGGAAGCCATACCTAGTATAAAATATTAAAGTAAGTTTATTTGTTGTAGGTGGGTGTTTGGGGATAAAATTAGTTGGTGCCCACTATCAAAGTCTAGTTTGTTTAATATACTGTCTTTAGTAGAATAAACCAACACACAATAATTGGATAAACATGAGATCACAAAAAATGCACTAAAAAAGAAATAATAGAACACAAGAAAATTTGTGATATACCATTGTCTTTCAACGCATCTACGTCATATTCAACCATTTCCACTTCACTTATATCCCCAAGATTCACCCTCATTCAACATCTACTCCCAAAATTCTATTTCTTCTACTATTCCACATTTTTCTTGTCTCTTTCTGTTAAATATTATTTTATTCAATGGTAACTATTGTTAGATTTTTTTTTGTTTGTTTTTAATCTAGCTGTGTACCTTTTTGAAGTGAATTTTTACCCACCAGTTTATATTTGGATTTTTGTTCAACTACTCGTATATGGTTCCCATTTCAAAGTGATTTTATTTGATAAAAACAGTTCATTTTTTCATTTTTAATTATAACTCGATTAATTATTCGCAAGTTATTTTATTTCATTTCCTTCAATATTCAAGCATGACTTAATTTCCCCTCGTGTCCAACTGTTGCAGTATTCACTTCTTATTATTGTTTTTATTTTTCAAAACGTAATAGTTAAAACATTAAAAAATGATGAAATAATTTAGAGCTACATTTTATGAAGAAATTAGCAATTTATAAAGACGAGGCACTACGTTATATTGTACTATCCAATTGATAAACACGATTCTCAATTTCTGCAAGCTATTATTGGCTTGGGTTTTTGATATTTTATTATAAAGATTAAATTTTACTTTATATCAGCGTCAGTAGTAACAGTAATACAAACTTCACTTTATTTTTTTAAATTACTTTTGCATATCTCAAAAGTGATTAAATCAAAATAATAAAGCTTAACTTTATGTTGATATAAATTATTCAAATCTTTGATTACTGACTTAATTGACCTAATAATTCATATAAACCTAATTCGTGACGAGGCCACGTTTTGATTGTAAAAAAAATATAAATGTACAAAATGTCTGCTAATCCTTTTACAAAAAAGTAGTGTAGTTATAAATGTGGACAAATAAAAATCATATAACAATAAGGCCTTCGAGGAAACGATAAAAAAGTAGTGATGTTAATTATTTTTAATGAATTTTACTATTTGTTTTAATTTTTTAATTAAATAACACAGTTGTTAAAACTTTAGTCTTTTTCCTATGGATGCAAAAGATAAGGTAAATGCAGGAAAGTGGGATGAAAAAGAAAAAGTAGCATAGGTGTTAAAAAAATGATGAAACTGTTTGAGAAATAAATAAAGTAAAAAGAAAAAGAGGCGAAAAAAACAAAGAAATGAGATAGGATAGGATTGGAAAGTGTAGAAGCATGAAAGTTAGCGTGTGGGTAGGAAAGTCAAGTTAAAAACGACGTCGTAGAGGATAGCCTTTCCTAGACTTTAGAAAAGCACGTCATTTGGTTTGTTGAGGTTGTTCTTGATTTGGTTGAGGTAGTCACGTCGTTTGGTGTAGTGTTTGACCTCAAAGTCAACGAACGGCGTGATCAGGACTTGGAAACGGAGGCGGTGTCTTTCACGAGGCCATTGCTGAGAGTGGAAGAGTGCAGGGTGAGCGCGGACATTCCGGGAGAGGAGGGCCCATCACCGTTGATGAAAGGGTTCCTGGCGTGACACGTGGCTTTGGAGATGGCGGTGGCCAGAGAAATCGGCATAAGGCAGAGACCTTTCCCCTGCAGGTACTGCATGGCGGACCCCATGTCTTCCTCCATCAGCTTCGCCACCTGTTGCTCCGTCGTGGCTAGGGTGTCGTTTGAGTTACCGTTGGCGTTGTTGCTTTTTGGTTGAACGCAGTCACCGCCTCCCTGCAGTAGCAAACAACGACACCATGTGACAGCGTTAGTTACAATAGGGTGCAGAGAAAGAGGAAAAAGAGGAATCTGCGAAAGTGGCCACGCGTGCTGCTTTTGGATTGTCGTTTTGTGGTGATTGAGAATTTGGGGATTGATTGATTGATGGATAATAAGCCAAAGACAACACAAAAAGACTACTCACTCCGACAATATTTTATGGGTGCTGCCTCTGCCATTCTATTTCTTCTTATGGAATTCCTCCCATGTTTTTTTTATTATCTTCCTCATTTTCTTGTCTCCTCTCTTTTATTCTTATTTTTCCTTTAACAATTCACCAATTCATAAAACAGGAACATTGAAGGGAAAATGAGAAAAAACAATCTTTTCATTGGGCACATAGTTGTTGGGATAATCGTGGTGTTAATTAAAGTGGAAAAAAATAGTGTAATACAGGAGTAATCTACCTCCGAAGATATATCTGCAACAAGGGGTGCTACAGCGGCTGCACCTCCCAGTCTGCTCATGCTTAAAACCTGTAATCCAATTAATTAATTATGCAGGCATCATAATAATTTGAAAAGTTGTATACATGTGTTTCATTAAAACAATTATTTAATTATATTATCGCTTCACTTTATTAACTTTTTCTGCATTCCTTCTATTGAGATGTACCAATATAAAGAAAAACAATGAAAAATATTAAACCCATTGAAATAAATGTGAAAAGAGAGGGGATCTGACCTTGACTTGGAGCTGTAGGAACTTCACATAATCGATGATCTCATCCAACATGGAGGCCTTATCAGTCTGTCAATTCATGAGCTTAGCACATATTTTAATTAACAAGGAAAACTATTTGCTACATTTTGTACTTTTTTAAAGTAAAGTGATATAGATATGAAATAAGGAAAAAATAATGAAGATGTTTGTATGATAAAAAGAATCAGAGAAAAGGGATTGCAGGACTCTTTTTTACCATGGATTGATCCTTGCATTTTTGAATGGTGCATATACAGTACTATTATTATATATTGTTCACGTGTTGCGTCTAGTCGTCTCATTCTCACAGATAACAACAATTCTACAAATCCCACTTGTTGCAAGTACCAAACCTTAGTGCTGTCCAGCTTCATATTTCAGGCACGCACGGAAAGATATATATATAATGATGTTAACGGACGGAACTAGGGTGTTGCCGCTACACTATACATACCAAAACTACTGCTTCCTATTGGAAAGTGCTTAATGTAATTATTCATTATACTCCAATTAATCCAAAAGATCACATAGTTAAGCTTAACATTACTTCAACCAATCAACAAAAGATAAGACAACTGAAGTTTACCTTGTTGGCGTTGGGAACCAGTTCCTGTAGGGCCTTCATTCGCTCTGCGATTCTCTCCCTCCGTAACTGCCACACACAACAAAATTCCCAACCCAGCTTCAGAACAACAAAAGTAAGACAATGACCATATCTCCTTACAAATCAAATCAAACGTGAAAAGATGAAAAACCAAAGCGATTCTGTCCTATTCCGGCGTTTCCCCTGATTTGTACAGAAAAAATGCACTGCTACGTGTGAAAAGTGTATGGTTAAAACGAACAAGCCACATGAAATCACCGACGGAGCTCAATGTGGAAACAAAAGCCAGAGAGAAACGTACCCTTTCGGCGATGCTGTGTGGGTCCGTGGCTTGACCTCTCCTCGCCCTAACCCTCTGCTTCGGCTGACCGGAAGCGCCACTCGCCGGAGCCGAAGCTCCGAAACTCTGCCCCTTCAAATTCCAAGCGCAAACAAAATCAGAATAGGTTCACAACATAAAATCAGTGTTTGTTTTATTCAATTGTATCATCAACAACAACAATAATAAAAAGAAGAAGAACCTGTTGAGGAAGTTGAAAATGGTGAGTTTGGTTGGAGGGTTGGGCGGCGCCTTGGAGAGAGGCGGAGAAGGCGTTGTAGAGAGGCTGAACAGAAGAAGCGTCAGCGTTCTGCGAAAGAAAAAAAGAAAAGAATGAAGCAGAAGAGAGCGAGGGTAGTGGGAGGAGAAAAAGGTTTGGGGTTAAATGAAGAAACTAACTGGAGTGGGAGATTTGAAGGAGGGCGCATGAACGACGTCGTTTAGCGAGGAGACGGGCATTTGGAGAAGGGGAGAATTGGCAGCGGCAGCGGCAGCGGCGGAGGAGAGGAGGAGTTGGTGGTGTTGGAGCATTAGAGCGGAGGCTTTGTCATCGGTGATGTGGTGGTTGCGAAACTTGGAGGCCAAGTTGGCTTGTTGGAGGTCGTAGGGGTAAAGGACGTTATTCTCCGGCGTGGTTTCGTCGGAATTAGGGTCCCACAAGGGGTTGGGGTTGGGTTTGGGGTCCAGTGTCCATGGAGAAGAAGGAAGGTTGGAAAGCATTTGTTTGAGGAAATCGTCGTTGGAAGCTGCGTCAAACTGAATCTGTTGCTCATTGTTACTGCTATTGTTGTTGCCGTTAAAGAGAGAGTTATTGTTAGGGCCTTGCATTTCTCCACTACAAGGTTGCATGAGAAGCACAAGAGAAGAAAAGTTTGAAGAAGAGAAGAGTGAGAGGTACCTTTTAAATACGCGCCTCACCACCAAGCTATATACACTTATTATACATTCTTTTCATTTTCTTTTCTTTTTTATTTCTCATTTCTCCTCAAACCGTCCCTGCCAAGTGTTGCGTTTCAGTTGCGACTTGCCCATCAAGTTTCTCAATATCTCTAATTTCATTATTTTCATCTTTTTCTTTCAAACTTTAACGTTACTTATATAATAGACATAAATCATTTATAACTGATTTTGGTTTTCATTATACTGATATTTGATCCTATATCTCAATAAGAGTTCTACTCGTCGTGTTTTATTAAATAACACAAATCTGGACAAAGCGTGTTTACAAACGGTTACACGCGTCCAAGGTGCGACTTTTTATCAGACAAAAATAATAATAGAAGATAGCGATAGACGTGAATTAACGTCGTTTTTAATAAAATAAAAACAACAATATTCAAACATATGTGAAAAAAATATTATGTGTTACACTTAAGAATTTGTGAAGGTTGTGAGTGGAATAGAGGCAGTGTTAAATATGTTGTGGGCTTTTGACTTGATTAAGTTTTTATATTGGTTCGGTCTTTCTTCACATCGACCATCATTACAACAAAAATTCGATGAGCCTTATCAAAATTATTAGTGGAATCTAATTTTATAATTAATTACAAATTTTATACATAATTCATTCTAACACAATTCAAATAAGCAAATTGATGATCAAGTTTTTGGTTCCGGATAACCATTTTAAGGGAAAACATTACGTTTTCGACTTTCTTCTAATAACAAATCTTACTTTGGGTTTGAGTTCATAAAAGCATAAAAGTTTTATATTCGTTATAATAACACGACACTTACAAAATTGAGAGACGTGACATTTTTATCAACATTTAACATTTTTTTAATGAAAATGATCAAAGAATTCATTAGGTTTAATTTGTGTGCTTGTCACATATTTTTTTTTTTTTGCTTTTGGAAAATTGTATGCTTTTGAGAATAATGCATTCAAAAGATATTGGTTGAGATTTTCTTGAAGAGAAATTTATAAGTTCGGTGAAAATCTAATTACGTTTTGTTGTAGATTTGATAAAAATCATAGAGATATGGATGGAACCATGATAAAAATAACTATTCATTGTTCCTCTACCCTTCCTACTTTTTATTTTGTAAGTTGATTTTGTTTTTTTTTTTGCAGAAAAAAATAGTGATTATTAGGGAGGAGGCCATTGAATTCAATATCCCCATAAATTTTTTTTTTGCAAGGTTACTTATTTTTACTCACAAAGAAGGATATGGAAACTAAATATAGTATTAAGTTATTTAAAATCTATCCAAGAGTTTGTTGGACTTATCCATCATAATATATAATCTCACGAGTCAAGGATTCAGTATGAGAGGAGTGTGTTAGAAATCCCGCATCGACTAGAGATCAAAAGTGAGTGTAAACTTCATCTTGTGGGTTGATTTTATAATATTAAATTAAGTTTAGATTTCAAATCTTTTTTTTTTTTTTATCAACAATGAATAAATAAATCGTAAACCTTATACAAGAACTAAGAAAATCTCACCAGCTAAGATACATTAGACCTAGACTTCTTTAACATTTCACCTCATCTAAACATAACCATTCTAGACCAAGTACTGCACAACCCAACATTGATGTCAAGACTGTTCTAAATTACAAAACTAATTTTTGCCTTATTTTACAAAAGAAATATCGAGCCATTCCACACCCAAAAAAAAAACGGAGCCCATGTGCCTGTGGTGTGATCTGAGATCACTGCAATGTTGTTTCATGGCCAAAAACTTCCCACCTACACCAAACGGAGAAGGTTCCTATTGCATGCTTGCATATAACCACTCTGTTGAGTCAAACATACAACAACTAAAACCATCTTTCCCTGCAAAAAAAATAGTACACCCCCTTCGCAGCTATGAGCTTTAATTTGCATTTGTTCTGCCCACCTTAGCTTAATTACAAAACAGAAAACTTGTTGTAACGCTATACACTATGTAATCAAACAACTTCTCAACATACCTAAATTGACAGAAAAAACCAACTCTGAAACTGCCTATCTCCAATGCATTATTCTTTACCTTCTCTCAGCATTCCTCTTCTTCCAAAAAATACCTTTTCAACCTTCAACCAAGACCTTCTACCATCGGCTAATTAATCTACTCTTTATTGAACAAACTATTCCCCTGATAGGCCTATTCGGATATAAGCCGTGTAGGACCCAAAATAATTTCAGCCTATTGCCTCTTATTGACAGCACAAGCACTCCATGACTCCTCCTCCCACTTTTCCTCTTAGCCTCTTCAACCCAAGACAAGGCCTGGATGAGATACCAACACTTCAGCAATAACGTTGTATTATCACCTGAACCTGTTACCTGCAAAAGAAAACATCTACCTTTCCCAAGCTTGCGAGGCATGAAAAGAGACCTATAGCAACATAAATTATTCACTTTAAAGATAACTCATACATCATTTGGAACCCAAACACCAATCAGAATAAGAAAAATCCATCGAATATTCTTTCGAAGTAATCCAAACTCAAACTTTAAGTTGAGCAACAATGAATTTTCAGTTCTTAATATGGTATCATAGTCATCTAAAATCTATCATAGTGAGAGTTTATTGGCTTTATAAAGTCGCTGCTATCTGAATTCCACATCAAATACAGATAAAGACATTTTATAGTATATAAGTGGTGTAAACATCCACGTCTTATTATTTATATATTAACACATTCATGTATTTTTAAAAAAAAATTATTTTGGTTTTAGGGTAATTTCGAGTTGAATTTTTTATTTTATTTTTCTTATAACTTATTTTTAAAATATTACACTACTTTTGCTTTGTTTTATTGTTTTTAAAATTTATACAACTTGTTTTAAAAAGAAAAAAAATCCAAAATTATGCTATGAACTTAAAGAATGAGTCTAGTCTTTAAAATCTCAAATAAGTTTCTTCATTATCTTCCAATTTTAAATTTTGTAATTTGAAAAAAAAAATCTATAGCCAAATATTATCATAATAAACTTTTTAAAAGGAAAGTAGATGTATGATTGAGTTCCATGACAATAATGGAAAATCAAACTCGATTATCATGAAAATATTTTGTAGTCTTTGATCACGAAAATCGCTAATAATGTATGCATGATTGTTTAATTAAGATGTTCTGACTTTAAGTATGTTGAGATAGTATTATTAGGGTCAATCACTCCGTTTCAAGGTATTGTCCGCTTTTAAGTTTGAAACTCCATCACAATTTTGTTCTTAAAAGAATGTGTATATAAATTGTCTTTGATTTTGACTGTTAAAACTAATGGGTACCGAAACATAAGTAATTTGCATAGGTAACGAAACATAAGTAATTTGCTTAATTTGAAGTGATATTAGTAAAAGATGAACTTAGTCGCAATAGTATAACTTAATGAAATTTTATTTTTATGAATGAGGTGATTTAGGTGAGATTATGAAATTTATAGAAACAATAATTTACATGAATTTCATATGAACACTTTATAAAGTACAAATACTTACGTCTAACCAATAGATATAATAGAATAAAATCATACCAGTTTTTCCCTGGTGGAATTTTGTATTTATTCTCAAAAAGGCATATACTTTATGTGTGTGACATAATATGAATTGAAAGGAGCAATGGTCATTATTAGGTGATGTCAACAAATCCAATCCCTTCATAATGTATAAATCTCTTACATAACTTCAAATTTCAATAGAATCAAATCCCACCATTCTACTTTTGTACATGATGAGAAGCAAATAAACCTAGTTAATTATTCTTAAGTGAGACAATAGAAACTTGAAAAAACATAGAATGTTGATATGTTAGACTAGACATGAATAAATCTTTATTAAAGCTTAGCTTGGCAATGGAAAAAAGATGTAGGTATATGTCCTTCTCCTGTACCAATCACATCCCCAAATCCCTTCCTATCATAGGACTCTCTTTACAACTCAATCTCCACTCAATAACCTAACTTTATTATGTTATGGAAATCCCTAAGACCATTTGGGAAACTTTTGATACTCATTGCCATTTGTTTCTACTGTTTTTTATCCATTCAAAGGGTGCTTCTTTCCATATATATTAATGCTTTTAATCACACTTTGTTTTCTTATCTTCAACTATTTATATGTATGTATTATATAACATTGCTCTTATTGTTTTAATCAAAATAAAGATTGAATCTTTCATCAGATCAATAGAATAAAAGACACCAGGTTTTTAAATGCAGAGTTTTTTCTCCTGAATTCACTGATTTAACATTCAACTTAACTGGAACAGAGTTGCATTCCTTACATAAGGAGAAGGTAGAAGACAATAATTGAGATTGGTATGATGCTAAAGATGAGTATGAGAAGCAGTCACATGAAGTGGCTACGTGACCCTTCAATCAAACTCGTTATTCATCTCTATGATTCACAGCTGCAACAGAGAACCAAATGCTAAACTCACACAGTTTCTACGTTCACCATGACTTATGAGACTCACTATAAATTGATTTTCTGCCACGCAAAATGAATAGCTATAATAGGACTAGCCCATGGTGTAGGAAGGGCTGGGTAAGTTGATCACAGTGGTTTTAACCTTGGTCATCATGTTTATGCTGTTGGTAATACCTTGAGATCCAATGCCACTGTCCTTTATTCCCTGTCAGACAGTATTTGTTGTTAATAATAGCTGTCACATTAGGATAAACAAATTCATATAATTTCAATGTAACTAAAATATATTGAATTTTAGTTGGTCTCATTTTTCTAAGTTTTGGAAATAGCAATTGTGAATTAGCAGAATTCGGTTGGTTTTAGACAGGGTTCACCTGAAAGGGAAAATGGTCTGGCCCACGAGCTGGGGCAGAATTTATCTGAACTGTTCCCGTTTCCATTGCATCACTGATCATTATTGCTTTGTTTACATCCTTTGTGAAGACACATCCCTGCACAAGTTCAATTTGTTGATACAAGTTACGTCTATCATGAGAAAACATTGTTGTATAAAGGGCAAGTGATGTGCAAGTTTGAGGGCAATAATTTGCTTACCTGAAGTCCAAAGTTGCTAGCATTACAATGATGTATTCCTTCTTCAACTGAACTGATCCTAATTACTGGCAAAACTGGTCCAAATGGCTCTTCCCATGCAATTCTCATGTCTGGCCTCACATTGTCCAGTAGCAAAGGCCAAATGAGATTGCCTTCTCTTTTGTACTCCTGGCAGAATGTTGCTCCTTTCTCCTTAGCATCCAAGACCAGGCCTTCAATGTAATTGGATGATGATTCTGACACAACTGGAGTGATATCACAGTTATCCTCTGGTGGTCCAACAGTTAGTTTTGCCACCTTAGCGTTCACTTTCTCAACCAAAGCATCAGCAACAGCCTCCATTACCAGGACAACCTTAACAGCAGTGCACCTCTGACCACTTTTTTTGAAAAAAATTATATGAAATTATAATTCAAGTAAAATTCCTTAAGAATGTGACTTTTTTGTTGTTGAATTATATCTGACATATACCATAAAGAAAAACACATGATGCTGAAATTCTAACCATTTAGCATTCATCTCATGTGGTAGAATACAATGATATTAGAAGCAATACCTCACAAACTCTATTTTTCACCGAAAGATGGAAAACAAGGATGCATCATGCATGCAAATGTGTGGAGGAGGATGTCTGTTTGTCTATATTAATATTAGAACGCAGTTCTACCAAATCAGTCCGTAGAAGGAACCCTTGTCCCAGAAGTACTAATATAGTTATGGCATTACCTGTATGAGAAGCCTCCCTTTATAATGTTTGCTGCAACCAAATCAAGGTCAGCATCCTCAAGTACAATGCATGCATCTTTTCCTCCCAACTCCATTTGCAGAGGAATCATGCCTGCCTTCTTTGAAATGTTAATGCCAGTATCTCCACCAGTGAAGCTGACAAACAGCATAGACACAAGTCAGTGGAGGAAAAATTACTAGCGCATGGAAATTGAGAATTTGCACAGCGTCATCAAAAGGGAGCAAATTGTTACCTTATACAGTTCACTCCTGGATGCATTGTTAGGAAGTCACCAATTTCTGAGCCTTTGCCAGTGACACAGTTGATTAGGCCTTTGGGAAAACCAGCCAAGTGGAAGCAGTGAACCATGTGCAGAGCAGAAACGGCACCCTTAAATGGATTATTAAACAAACATTAGAAGGAGCAAAAAAGGAAAGAAGGGAATAAACTAAGGACATAAAGATCCTGGAATGTAACGATTGTTGTTGTGGTCTGTTTAACTGCTGCAAGACACTTGACACTGGCATAGCACTTTTGTGACATGAGCTAGTTGTTACTGTGAGAGTGTGGATCTAACGTGTTGTACCTCTGAAGAGTTTCACAATGAAGGATATAATTACCTGAGTTGGAGGCTTGAGCACAATGGAGTTTCCAGCAATCAGTGCAGGAGCAATTTTGGAGACAGCAAGATTGACAGGGTAGTTAAAAGGTGGAATGGCTAAAATCACTCCAAGTGGAATCTGAAAATCAAATGAAACTTTCTTAGATCGCATCAAAAACCAAATCTAGAAAACATGAAGACACCTTGGCTACTCACCCCATCACAGTCATTTAATTTGCTAGTCATTAGATTTACTAAGATAATAGAATCTGATGCAGATATTACACAACAATATGAACTCAGGGTTTGACATTGTGTCTGTTTGTAAGTGAGTTAGTAAAATATTTTATTACATTGATTTTACAGATGTAGCTGAGTGTGTCCAGGAATTACAGAAGAACTTTTCCATAATAAAATATTTCTGGAATGACTATGGTCTATGGTGTCCAATGTCCTGTGAGCAAGTTCTGCTTTATTTGTGTTATCTAAGTTGACCTCCCTTGATGTTTGCACTACTTATACTTAAACCTTTCTTAATTGATTTAAAATTTTTTCTTACACGTGGAAATCTTGAAAGAAATCATGAACAAGAACTCGATTCCTCCAGTACATTTTAAAAGATAAAATGTATTTCTCCTTGACCTGATTATTCTGTCCTTTCTCCACCAAAAAATGCTATACACGAGTATAGGAAAGCATTCCTTCTTTTTTTGATATTACTGTGTATTGCTTCAATAAATGTTATACAGATCAAGAGTTGTATAACATTCTTTTAGATGTCAAAGTATATTTTTGCTACCCATGAAGAATGGGTGCTTGAGAAAAACAAAGAGAAAAAAAGTTTCTTTGAAACTAGTTATTAAAATAATAATAGTGTCAAAATATAATGATTCTTTTGCTTATAATGTCCCTACTCCATCACACCCTTTAAATGTGAGAATTCTTTAATCTATTCTCTTTGATATTTCACCCTGAACAAAATCTTTTATGTTAAAATGTAAGCTTCATGACGAAAAAGTATGACAAGCCAGTAATAAGTGAATTTTAACCTGTGAATGTTAAAATTTAAGTTTTAAGGAAATGTTGAGATAAACCTTGGAAGTGAGGCAATATTTGGTCCTTTCATTTCCAGGAAAGCTATCCGACACCAAGAACTTTCCTTCTCCCAAGATCCTTACCCCTTCTTCAGCACAGTAAGAAATCAGATCACCAGATCTTACAACCTTCAAGGAAAAACAAAACCATTTATCTCCATCCTTCAAAGTAACAGTCCAGAACAATAATTTAACTTGTTTCACATAACCCGTGACACAATATGCACCTCTGTAACAGCATCTTTGGCTGGCTTTGCTATTTCTTTCACCAGGCACTCTGCAATTGGAGCCTTGTGCTCTTTAAGGATAGCAGCTGCCTTGTGAAGAAGTTCAGCCCGCTTCCATAGTGGGGTCTTTGCCCATGATTTTTGTGCAGATTTTGCCAAGTCCATGACCTTATTAACCTCCTCTTGTGAGCAAGCTGCATGAGCATCATTTTAGAGCTTATCAGACACACTTATCTTCACTTATTGTAAGAATAAACAGAAGAAGAACCTTGCTTTCAAGATTTAGTTTGGTTACACAACACAAGAACTTGAGCTCTAAAATTAACAACTTTAGTCACAGAAATTGCTTTCTCCCCACTCATTCTGGAGTCACAAAAATTTTAGTAAAAATTACATATTAATTGTTTCACTACTGACTTTAACTGATATGTAGAATTATAATTCTCAAGCTTCAAGCAACATCCACACGAAAGTGACTAAAATAAAGGGCTTCATATCCGAGAAGAAGGGAAATTATAGTGATGTGATAAGTGCTAACATGTCAGATATTTTAGGAAATTTACCTTGAACTTTGTATTGAGTCTTTCTGGTAGTGGGGTTGACGATGGCAACAGTTTTCCCAGAAGAACATTTCTTCCACTCCCCATCAGCATAGTACTTGTACACTTCTCCATCCAAAATCTCTGCAAAGAGTCCAGTCCCGGCAGCCATGTTAGAAAAGATGCAGGTGAAATGCAAAAGTCCTAACCAAGAGAAGTTTTTATAACGGCGAGATGAAGAGGAAGTAGAGATTTGAAGGTTAGGAGGAGTGTCTGGTGTAGTATGGTTGGTCTGGTTTTTTTTTTTCTGGTGATGATTTGGTGTTGTGTGACAACATGCGTCCTATATGTAAGGAGAAGGAGAGCCACGCATGGTTTTGTCGTACATGTCCTGTGAAGTGGGAAAAACAAGAATTGGTTTGGTGTATGGTTCTGAGTTTGCCAAGTGTGGTTTGATTATCTTAATCACCTTGTCCTCTCTATCTATAAACTTTTCATAATTTAGTCGTAATTAGCATCTCATCATCGCTTGTGGCAAGTATTCAAACTTAGGTATCTCCTTTTTTCTTGGAGGAAGAGAGAGATATGTAACATCAGAGTTGGGAGGTGGGTATGTCAGTAAGAAATAGTGCTACTGCAGCAGAAAGAATACAATAGTATACAAAATTTCTTAAAATATTTTTTGCAGAGATGGATGTAGTTGTTAATTAAGTTGCATACTATAGCATTCACTCATCTCATGCATATTTATTTCTTTTAACTCTATTTTTCATATATTATTAGTACAAAAAAAGTACAAAAATTTAAGTAGAATAAGATTTACATACATCATAATTTGAATATATCTCCATACAAAAAGTATGAAGTGAAATAATTGGTGTGGTCCAACATTTTAAATTCCACATGTGAGAAATGTATTTTGTCAAAGAAGCAGGTATATGGGTGGCTGGTATTTGAGTGTATCTTTCCCTGGTGGTAATTAAACGGTGATAGAAAAAAACGGTGATTGTTCATAAAATTAATCCAAATCCAAAAACAACCTTGTACTAACAGCAGATTGACCCTAATGGATTATTGGGACACTTTTAATGTTTTCACTCAAAAAGGCTCAAAAAATGTTAGTTTGATAAATGGAAATACTCAACACAGCCATGCATTCACAATGGAAAATAATAGGGAAAAACTGAGTTTTGTAACAGTGAATAATGAATAAAACAAACCCAAAAGACACCTTTATAAACTGCAGAACATTGATTGTCCAACATACATCCTTTAGAAACTGCAGAACGTTGATTGTCCAATGTACATCGCATGCAGTTGACATGTTGTGCAGGAACAAATGATAATAACTCAAACACAAATTTATCTCTCTTCTTTGTTGGCACCTTATTCAGAACTAAACCGTTCCCACTTTTGAAGCTGATGCATGATGTCCAGGAAGACATCATGTTAAAAGAGAAAATCAGAAAATTGTCGAATGAAGGTGATTCATTCGTTCAGAGTTGTTACAGTAAAGGTTGTTATACAATAGACAGTCATTAGAGTGAGCTAAAATGTAGGAGAGAAACCAGGGCATATTAATCTAAGAGAAAGGAAACATTCCTAAGAAATTACTTAAACATAACCGAAATCGGGGGACAACAATTTGGAACTTTCTTACTGACAGGAAATTACAGTTGGTACTCATCAAAATTGGTTTACGAAGGCTGAGAACACTAAGTGTTATATATTTTTTTGGATTAAATATATTTTTTTCCATGAATTTTTAAGTGATTTTTTTTTGCGTTAAACATATTTTTAATGTAGCTTATGTTGAAGATCCTAGGTTGATTAGAGATTAAGACATTTCATTGTATATAAGTGAGTGCAAACCTTCCTTCATGAGTCGGTTTTATGGTGTAGGGATATCGTGTGCGGAAGCGTGATAATTTCAACAAAAGATTATGAGAAATTAAAGTAACAAGTAAAGTGAGAATGATACCAGAATTTTTAGGTGGAAAACCCCTTTAAACAGAGGTAAAAAACCACCGGCGAGAGAGCCAAAACTTTCACTATAATGATATTGGGAGTACAATGAATTCCTCCCAGACTAATAGATAAATAGCCCTAAAACAAATCCTCTCTATATGGGTTAAACACTTACACCCAAGAACGAAATAGAGAGTATATGAAAAGAGAAGTGTGTGTTGCTTGTTTGTAACGTGTTACATTGCTAGAAGGAAGCCACTATATATAGTGGTTCTAGGAGACAACAATAATAAATACAATTAATGGTAATTAACCTCCTATTGATGACAATTGATTGTGGCAATTAATCTCCCATTGATTGCAATTGATTGCGGCAATTAATCTCCCATTGATTGCAATTGATTGCGACAATTAACCTCCCAATTATGACAAGAAAACGGAA
>Ga0123342_1005297_pt1 | contig 18847 bp, 14 predicted proteins | sample Turbeawhitnodule_FD_89960 | JGI IMG/M metagenome (GOLD analysis project Ga0123342, IMG submission 89960) | Root nodule microbial communities of legume samples collected from Mexico - Turtle bean Mexico white nodule | ecosystem: Host-associated > Plants > Roots > Nodule | place: Mexico: Nepantla...
AACACAAGCCTGGTGACTGCCGGTTTAGATATGCTAGAGATCGGAGCACGCCAACTTAACGACTGGCGACTACACGAACTCCCCGATGTGCTTCCCTTCTGCCAGCCAGGTGTTCCGCTTAACTCCCCGATGTGCTTCCCTTCTGCCACGAAACAATCAATTGTTTTGGTTTGACAGCAAGTCAGCCAACCAAAACAATTTTCAACCTTTTCAAAAACACATAAGAGTAAAACAATCGATTGTTTTGACAAAACAACAGGTTGTTTTTCACTTAGTTTGAAAAAAACTTTAAACTCAAAAAGGTTTTAAAGCACATTAGCTTTAGATTCAACAAAGAGTGGATTACACATTTAAACTACCCAGATCCTATCCTAAACACAGCAGCAACTCCAGCCTTGCATCAAACACTTGGATTTGGATTCTTCAAAGTCTTTGATCACTCTTGATCAAAAGAAGTTTCTGTCAGCATTGGGTGACATTCTCACGGTGCATGTAGATCAGAAACTCGAACGAGAATGTTATGCAGAGAGCCTTAAGGTGGAGCCAACACAGCATGATACCGACCCCTAAGTGCAAATCCTCTCAAGGAAAAAAATCCCCTCGAAGAGAGACTCAACCGACACCAAAAGAGCACATGGTTGCCCTGGTCGATTTGGATCCCTAAACGAATGAGCCTAGGCTCGAAGCCAAGGACGAGATACGTCGAGTTCCCCTTCTTGAAGAGGAGCACAACACTTGTGTAGGCACAACCATGGCAGAGGCCGAGGTTGAGTTGGTACACTAGGCCTTGAAGTAGAATGTTGATCTCTTCGCCTGGAAGGCATCCGATATGTCGAGGGCAAGCCCGGATATCATCACCCACAGGCTCTCAGTCTATAAGGAGGCGCGCCCGGTCACGCATAAGAAGCGAAAGCTTGGTGGGGATAAGAGGTTGGCAGCTAGAGAGGATGTCGATAAGCTCCTAACGGTCGGGTTCATCCGGGAGGCCCAGTACACCACTTGGTTGGCCAATATAGTCATGGTTACCAAGCCTAACGACAAATGGACGGTGCGTGTGGACTACACGAATCTCAACAAGGCATGCTCGAAGGATTCGTATCCACTTCCTAATATCGATCGGCTAGTGGATGGAGCAGCAGGCCATAAAATCTTGAGCTTCCTGGACGCTTATTCTGGCTACAACCAGATAAGCATGCACCCCAGGGGCAAGGAGGAGACATTCTTTACAACGGACGATGCCAATTACTATTGTGAAGTAATGTTGTTTGGACTAAAAATTGCTAAAGCAACCTACCAGCAACTGATGGACAAAGTCTTCAAGGGACTCATCGGTCAGAACGTGGAGGTCTATGTGGACGACATAGTGGTGAAGTCAGACTCATGCAACTAGCATATCAAAGATCTGGAGGAGATCTTTGAAGCGTTGAGGCGGACGAATATGCGGCTCAACCCCGAGAAATGTGCGATCAGTGTGGAGGGCGGAAAGTTTTTAGGGTTTATGATAACCCATGGAGGAATTGAAGCAAACCCGAACAAGTTTCAGGCGATAGCCAAGATGAGAAGCCCTCAGAACGTGGAGGAGGTGCAGCAGCTCATAGGGCGTCTCACCGCCCTCTCCAGATTTCTCTCTCAGTTGGTCGAGCAGACATGGTCGATGGTACAGCTGCTTCATAAGGCAGCCATATTCAACTGGACGAGAAATGTGAAGAAATATTTCAACAAATGGAGGAATTCCTGTCCTCACAGACAGTTATTCAAATATGGAGAGTCGATCAATCGATCGTGGTGTACTTATCGATCTCCGAAGAAGTAGTTAGTGCAACATTAGTCCAAGAGGTAGAGAAGAAGGAACATCCAGTGAACTTCGTCAGCCAGACGCTTCATGCCGCCGAGACCAGGTACCACATGATTGAAAAGGTAGGACTAGCCCTAGTCCTGACGGCCAGGCGGATGTGCCCGTACTTCTAGAACCACACTACAATTGTAAGAACCGACTACCCAATTTTTAAGATTTTATCTAAGTCTGATCTTGCAACACGTTTGATAGGGTGGTCGGTGGAGCTTTCGGAGTTCGACATCTGCTATGACCCGAGTGGAGCGATCAAATCTCAATTCTTGGTTGATTTCTCCACCAAGCTTACTCCCTAGCACGACATCTCGGCTGGATGGACGATATACGTGGATGGCTCATCCAACAAGGCTACATGTGGAGCAGGGGTTGTCCTCGAAGGACCAGGCGACCTCCTTTTGGAACAAGCACTCCAGTTCGGGTTCAAGGCCACCAACAATCAAGCTGAATATGAGGCTATTCTGGTCAGGATGAACCTTGCATACGACATGGGAGCTCGCGAGGTGACTTGCAAAAGCGACTCCCAACTGGTGGTCAGTCAGATCAAGGAAGAGTTTGAGGTCAAGGAACCCTTGCTACATAAGTATTATCATACGGTCTCCAACCTCATTGCCTGATTCAAGAAAGTAACGATGGAACATATTCGTCGGGAGGACAACACAAGAGCCGACACACTGCCTCAGTTCACCACAACAAAGAAAAAGAGCCACCACAGGTATGTGGTACAAATCTATCTAAAGCAATCAGTGTGGGAGAAGCCGAGTGCCTCTTCGTGATTGAGGCCAAGACCTGGATGACTCCAATCATTCAATAGCTCGAGCATGGTACCTGAAACCAGGAGAAGAGAAGACGACGAAACAATAGTGCTCGAGATACACCATGATCGGTCAGGACCTCTACCGAAACGGATACCCTGGGCTGCTGTTAAAATGCATCACTAAGAAGAAGGCAGTGTATATCATCCCGGAGATCCACGAGGGAGTATGTGGAAGCCACTCGGGCAGAAGAATGATGACCGCCATTAAGGCCGTTCAAAGCAACTCCGCAAATACGTGAAGAAACGTGCCAAGTGTGAGGAATTTGGTCCCTTATCTCATCTCAAGCTTGAAGCACTACACAACATGGTATCGCCATAGTCGTTCATCATCTGGGGAATGGACATCATCGGCCCCTCTAGCTCGGGCAAAGAACAAGCCAAGTTTATCCTGGTTGGGGTCGACTACTTCACCAAGTGGATCGAGGTTGAGCCCCTCACCTCCATCTCGGCCAAGAATGTTGAAAAATTTGTGTAGACAAGCAATGTGTGTCGGTTCGGAGTCCCTCACACCATCATCACCGACAATAGTCTTTTTGTGATGACCTTGGCATAAAATCAATAACGAGCTCGGTCAAGCATCCCCAAACCAATGGGCAGGCCGAGGTTGCAAATAAATTCATCTTGAGTGAGTTAAAGATGCGACTCGCTACGGCAAAAGGGCGGTGGACCGAAGAGCTACTTGAAGTCCTATAGGCATACCGATGCACACCCCATATCGACACAGGAGACGCCCTATAGCCTAACCTACAACCTAACCTACGCAAATCTTCCCTCAAGGGACAACTTTTTGATTTATCCCTAAATCAAGAGAGTTTATCGGTCGGGATCGACTTCCTAAACAAGCTCCAAAACAAGAGCAAAATCCACGAAACAGCGTGCAAACTCCGACCAACCAGGCAATACAACACGAAGGTCCGATCGAGAAGCTTCTAGAAAGGAGATCTCATTGGGAGAATGAGAAGTGAAGCTAGGAAGGCAAATAGCAAGTTCTCGTCCAATTGGGAAGGCCCCTTCCGGATCCGAGAAGTAGCAGCCAGGGGGCATACCACCTAAAGTGGCTATCGGTAAAGGTTGTACCGAGGACGTGGAATGCCACACACCTCAATTTTTATTACAGTTAAACAACAAATAAAACTTACACACTCTTTCCTCACCCGACCGTTTTTTCCCTAAGGATGGTTTTCGATCGGGCAGGTTTTAATGAGGCGTTTCTCTTCAAGTTTGTGTATTTAAACAAAGATTTGTGCCTTTCTCAACACTCGGGTCGGTCAAGAATGCAGCCTTAACCGGCATATCTTACCGACACCTAAAAGACATGGTTCGGTCAAAGATGCAGCCTTAACCGGCATATCCTACCGATACGTAAAAGACATGGGTCGGTCAAGGATGCAGCCTTAACCAGCATACCCTATCGACACCCACAGACATAATTTGGTCAAAGACGTAACCCTAACAGCATACCCTGCTAACCCCTTAAACACTTGATTTAAATAAACATTATTATCGACTTTACCGACAAAGAATACTTAAATAAACATTATCATTTAAAGTCATACCGGACGGTAAGCCATTAACATTTCACTTGTTCTTTTGATACTAGGTGGCAAAATGGATCCCGTCGGGTTGGCATGGCAACTTTTAAAAAAAAAATTTATTTGTTTATTTGTTTAGTAATTGACATAATTTTTTTAAAAAAATAATAAAATAAAATTAAACTTTAATATTATAATCAAATAAAATGTTTAACAAAATAAAATAAATATTAATAATACTCCAGTAAATTAAATAATACATAAAAATTAAGTTACATATGTTTTAGTAATTTTAATCTTAAAAACATGAGATTGATATGTCAAATTTAATCAGATTGGATAGACTTATTTGATATTGTTGCTCCTTTAACTTCCATTAAGCTTTAAGAAGATTAATTTTTTTCACTTTTTCAATTAATTTCATTCCTTGGATTTCTTTTTCACCCATAGTTCTCACTTTTAATCTCTTAAACATTCATCTTTATTTTGGATATAGATTTTTAATTTGTAGTTTTCTACATTCTTATATTTTATTTATCGTGTTTGTGTGTTTTTTATAATTAATTATTTCTTTTATTATTCATGTAGATATAAAGAATTTGATTGTTGTTATTATTCTTGCTATACCACTGATGGTGTGTCAAATACAATGAAAGATCATCACCGTAGCTTCAACGTTTAGACTTACGTTTGAAATTGAATAGTTGCATATCATCCACCTTATTCTACCATACTGATTTAGAATTACAAGTGAATTTGTGACATACCAATACGCAACTATATTAATATATAAGTAAATTTAAATCATTAGTGGTATAAGTAAATTCATTATTAAGGTGTATACGTAGCCATTTGCAACGAAATAATGAATGGAAGCACACATAACCTACTAAATATACTATACAATACGTAACTATATTAATATATAAGTAAATTTTCATCATTAATGGTTTTTTAACCATTTTGTGCATCTAAAATGAACATATGAATTCTCATGTGTCAGAAAATTAAGAAAAAAAAATCAAATCTTTTTTATTTTAACAAAAAGAGTTACATTTTCATATCTTAGGTGGCCTTTATTTTTATGGTTATTAGGGATGAAATAGTGGTGTTTATTAGTTAGTAGTGTCGTTAGTATTGTTATTCTATTTTCACTCTTTCTCATGCATATATTTTGTATCCATTCTATTAGGTAATATAACTTTCATTTCCACAATATTCATCATTTGTGGTCTCTCTCCTTCCACTCAAATCTTACATGGTATACAAAGCTACCATGGTTGAACTTTCTTCAACCTTTGTTGCTACTTCTTCAAGCTCCACTACCACCATCCAAAAAAATTTTGCTTCCGCTTTCTACCCTCACATTTTCACCACTCCTATTCACTTCAAACTGGATGAAGAAAATTATCTCATATGGCAACAACAGGTTCTTGCCACTTTACACAATCTCAATCTTACCCAGTTCTTGGACTTTGTTTCCATTCCTCCCGGGTATCAATATAAAAAAATCATGAAATAGAAACCAATTTTTAGATACCAAAATAATTAGTTACAATAGGAACTAAAATAGAAACCATTTTAGAAACTAAAAAAAAATTGGTATCTAAATTAGTTTCTATTATTTTCTATTATTGTTAAATAGTTTCTAAATTGGTATCTGATTAGCAACTAAGGTTTTAACTACCAATTATTTAAATTCTAAATTTGGTAGCAAAAACTTTGGTTGCTAATTAGATACCAATTTAGAAACTATTTAACAATAATAGAAGATAATAGAAACTAATTTAGAAACCAAATTTCTTTTTAGTTTCTAAAATGGTCTCTAATTTAGTTACTATTGCAACTAATTATTTTGGTTTCTCAAAATTTGGTTTCTATTTCATGATTTTCTTGTAGTGTATTCTTCTGCTACTAATGAATCTAACTCCATGTTTTCTCTTGCTTTTCGTTCTTTTCATCAACAAGATCAAGCAATCATTACGTGGCTTCTTTCCTCCATCTCTTCGTCTCTCCTCACTAACATAGTTGGTTTCTCTTCATCACACCCAAATATGGTTCAATCTTCAAACCCATTATGCATCGAAGACCCGTACCCATGTCAAGAAACTCAAAATGCTTCTATGTGCTCCCAAACGCGATAAATCCATTTCTATTTTTCTTCAATATATCAAGAAAGTTGTTGACTTCTTAACCACTGATGGGTCTCCCATCACCATTAAGGATCACATTGAAGCAATCTTTGAAGGTTTTCCTGAAGAATACGATGCTTTTATCACTTTTGTCACCTCCAAAATCGATTCCTATATCCTAGAACAAGTTGAAGCTCTTCTTTTAGCCCAAGAAGAGCGTCTGGAAAAATATCATACAGTCACTGATCTTCTCCAAGCACAAACTGCATCTTTTTCTCGTTCTAAGTTCTTCTCAAATAATCAACGTCATGCTCGTGGTTCCTCTCGACCTTTGCTTCCTAAACATCTTTTTTTATCCACTACTACAAGACCCACCTCCAAACCTTAATGGACTGCTTCCTCCTTCTCCTCAAACTCTACCAACTCATCAAAGATTCAGTGCCAAATTTGCTGGAAAAATGGTCACTACGCTTATGATTGTCGGCATAGATATGAACTTCATTCTACACCATCTATCTCTACTCATACTTCACAGTTTGCACCCATTCCTTATGTCTCCAATGAACCTTCCATTCTTGGATCTCCTTCTACATCTACAAATTCTTTTTGGCACCCAGACAGTGGTGCCTCACATCACTTCACTCGTGTTGAAGCCACACTAACTACTGAAGCTCTATACACGGGATCTGAAACAGTCAAAATATGTAATGGTTCGAGTTTGTGTATTAAAAATGTTGGCACTACAGTATATACTAATCCTCATAATCATTGCACGTTTTCTTTGAATAATCTCTTCCATGTTCCTCACATTGTTAGAATTGTAGGCCTTAAATAAGAGGGGAGTGAATTTTTTTCAAACGTTTTTTGAAAGTTTTGAAGGTATGAAGAAAGTCAAAGAAGAATCAAAACCAAAGGAATCAAAGAATACAAAATAGAAAACACTTTTAGTTGAATTCTATAAATTCAACCGGTTGTTTTTATCACCAAAGTGTAAAAATAACTAAAAACACATATGCAAGAGTTAAGGGAGAGAAAGAATCACACAAGCAATTTTATATTGGTTCACTCTTAAACCAAGAGCTACATCCAATTCCTAGAAACCTATGGGTATCCACTAAGTAACCAACAACCAGATTACAAGCACACAACCACCAAAGAAGTGATCTTGATCCCCTCAAGAACACACACTTCCTTTCGCACACCACAATCACACCACAAATTAGAACACTCTCTGACTCTATGAACAACATTTCTTACAGAATTACAAATCAAGAAGAAATAGGATTGATCACACCTGGTACAAATCAAATCAAAGTACACAACAAGTCCTACTTCACTCATAGAGAAATATCCAGAGCTTTAAGCAATCTTGGAGAAAACTTGATTTCAAAACTGATCTTGTAAGTCATCTGCTAGGAGCGTATAACAGAACATTTATACTCCAATTAGCAGTTGAAAACATTTATTATAAAAGCCAAATCAGTTTGAAAATATTTAAAGCAGATTTAACACATTGAACAAAATTATGTTAAGGCAGTTAAAAAAACAATCGGTTGTTTTATTGAAACAATCGATTGAATTGGTTTGACAGCAAAGTCAACCAAATTCAAATCTGCCAAAACCAGTTTCAAAAACATTAAGTATGAAACAACCGATTGAAATGATAAAACAACTGGTTGTTTTTTTGCTTCTTCATAAAACACTCTTTTAAAAAGATTTAAATTAAACCAACTTTTGGATTCAAACTATCCCATAACACACTCAACTAAGCTACAATCAGCCTTCAAGCAATCCATGGAGATTTTGAGTCATCAAAGCTCTTCTTCAATACACATAACTAAAAATCTTCTTAGTGTATCTCAATTTGCTCTTAATAATGATGTTTTATTTGAATTTCATCCTCACCAATTTTTTCTAAAAAAAGTCGGGCACCAAGGAGATCCTTCAAGAGAGATGCTTAGGAATGGTATGTATGTGTTTTCTAATGTTATTCCTTTTTCTCCACCTACTGTTAATACTACTACTATTTCACATGCAAATGATACATACAATGCACGGTTTGGACATGTTCATGCCAGTGTAATTCATCGTATTATGCACCACTGCAATATTGCTTTCTCTGTTAAGAAAATATTTTGTGATTCATGCATTCTTGGAAAACATCATCAATTACCTTTTACTGACTTACACACTCTTTACACTACCCCTCTTCAACTTATTTACATTGATATATGGGGTCCATCTTCCATTGCTTCTTCCAATGGCTCTTACTATTACATTTCTTTCTTGATACCTACACTAAATACACATGGTTTTATCTCTTACATCATAAATGTCATGCTGCTACGATTTTTAAATCCTTTAAAATCTTGGTTGAAAACTGAGCTGGTTTTACTCTATAAAATATTCAAACTGACAATGCCAAGAAAAATTGTTTTTAAAGTAATATCTTGTTGAACATGGTATCCACCATTGTTTGATTTGTCCCTACACCCATGAGCAGAATGGATCTATTGAACGTAAACATCGTCACATAACAAATGTTGGATTAACTCTTCTTGTTCACATCAATCTCCCTATAAAATGTTGAGATGAGGCCTTCACCACCGCTATGAACATGATCAACGTTCAATCATCATCTGTTATTAATTTTGATACTCCTTATCATTTGCTTTTTAACACACAACCTGGTTACAATTTTTATAAAACTTTTGGTTGTGCATGTTACCCTTTCATGCGTCCTTTTCAAAAAATAAATTGAATTTTCATTCTTTTTTATGTTTATTTCTTGGTTATAATCCACAATATAAAGGTTATATTTGCGAATCTCCATCTGATAAGAGATACATTACACGTCATGTTCTTTTTAATGAATCTGTATTTCCTTACTCATCATGTTTTATTTCATCTGATACAACTCAATCTCCTGCTATGCATGATACATCCTTTACTTATCATATCAACTCTATTATTTCTGCATCACCCTCCGCCCCTTCCTCGCCTCATCCTTCCATACCTTTACTTCCTCTTCCTTCTACATCACCATCACCCTTTGTTCTATCTCCGCCTACTATCAACTCATCACCTCACAATACATCTCCTATTCCTTATAATGCTCACCCAATGTTCACTAGAGGTAAATATGGTATTTTTAAACCTCGAGTGCTTAATAGTGAGTTTAACATTTTTCCTTCAACGCTCAAAGAGGCTCTTCAAAATAATAACTGGGTTGTCGCAATGCAAGAAGAATATGATGCCTTACGTGCCAATCATACTTGGACTCTCACCTCACCACCATCTACTATCAAACCCATTGGTTGTAAGTGGGTGTTAAAAAATAAGTACAACGCTGATGATTACTTCCAACGTCACAAAGCTAGGCTTATCGCCAAAGAATTTCATCAACATGCTAGCCTCGATTACTGATAAACTTTTAGCCATGTGATCAAGTCAGCAACCAACGTATTCTTTTAACAATTGGTTTGTTCAACAATTGGCCTATTCACCAAATTGACATAAAAAAAATGCTTTTTTTTATGGTGATCTACAAGAATCAGATTACATGCTTCAACCGCCAGGTTTTGAAACAGATTCTCAACTAGTATGTAAACTTCACAAAGAAATTTATGAGCTCAAACAAGCACCAAGATCTTGGTTTCAAAAATTAAGTCATACTCTATCTTCACTTGATTTTTCTTCAACAAAATCTGATTCTTCTTTATTTATCAAAACTGACTCACATACTACATTATTTTTTCTAGTTTATGTTAATGATATTCTCATAACTAGAAGTTCTCTTAGTGTTATACAGTCACTAATTATTTCACTACAACAACACTTCGGACTCAAAGATCTCGGTAGGCTTCATTACTTCCTTGGCATTGAAGCTTTGTGGACTTCCAATGGTTCCCTTCATCTTTCTCAAACAAAGTACATCAAGGATTTGCTACAAAAGTCAAGAATTCTATCATCCAAACCACAACCAACACTAATGATATCCTCCATTCGTCTCACACGGGATGGAACCACAATCGTTGATGATCCTTCTCTATACAGATCCATTGTTGGCTCATTTCAATACATTCTCACCACTCGTTCTGAATTATCATATAGTGTCAACAAAGTCTGTTAGTTTCTTCATCATCTTCAACTTCACCACTGGAAAGCTGTCAAACGCATATTGTGATATCTTGTTGGAACTACATCACATCGCCTATTACTTCAACCTTCTCCACGCTTCAATATCGCCTTTGTCGATACTAATTGGGGATCTGACCCAGATGATCGAAAATCCACCTCTGGATACATTGTTTATTTGGGACTCAATCCAAGAGTTTGGACTTCAAACAAACAAAAGACTATCTCTCGTAGCACTTCAGAAGCCGAGTATCACAGTATTGTTGCTTCTTTATCTGAGATTAAATGGGTTTGTAATCTTCTTCACGAATTATGCCTATCATATCCTACACTGAATATTTACAGTGATAACTTCGGAGTCGTTTTGCTTATTGCTAACCCCAACATGCACTAAAAAACAAAACATTTTGATCTCGATCTTCACTTTGTGCATGACTTTATTAAACACCAAGATCTACAACTCTTACATATCCCTAGTCATCTAATGATTTTGAAGGAGGGTAGTTAGTAGTATTGTTATTTTATTTTCACTCTCTCATGTATATATTCTATATCCATTCTAATATAACTTTCACTTTTACAATATTCATGTTTTGCTTTCTCTCTCCTTCTACTCCAATCTTACAGTGTTCTTAATGAAAATATACTGAGATATATTTTCTATGTCCTATAACTTTCTTTCTTTTTTTACATTTTTATTTTTGAGTTAATTTAAACTTAAGAAAATTTTCAAAAATATTAAAATGTAATCATATACTTTATTAAATACATGCAATAAAAATATTTTTACCTTAAAACCATCGTCGTTGCCTAATTATACCATTTAAAGCATGTTTGATAAGATTTGACCAAACAAAACGTATCTGATAAGTATTTTAAAGTACTTTATTTTAAAAGTTACTTCATCTACTTTTTCATTAGCTTCTAATTTATTTAATTTTCTTTTATTATTATTTTATATTTTTTAATTATCTTTAACTCTTTATTAATTGTTATTTATTTCGATTTTATAAAACAGTTAATTATTACACCATTTTTAATATTTATTGGCTTATAATTTTTATGTACTTTAATTTTATTTTTTTAAAAAAAAATAGCTTTATAAATTAAAATAACTAATGGTTTTGTTACATAATATTATTAAAATTTACAAAATAATGAAATTATAAAAAAAAACAAATTTGACCTAATACTAGTTTAAATGGAAAAAAATTGAAAATAAAAAAATTAAGCAATACTTTGATAAACTCATTTAAATTAAATGAATTATTTAAATAAATAAAAAACCTATACAACTTTAAAAAAATAAAAATATTAAAAAGTTTAATTAAAATTTATAATCACATAATAATTTATTTTTTTCATAAAAATCACAATTTTCCTTCATATTAATAAAAATTATATAATTATATTCTTTTATATTACTTTACATGCATTAAGTAGTTTATTTGCGAGTTTACTGAATATTGACTACAAGAAGAAAAAAAAAACAAAAAAACCATGAATAATCAGAAATTGAGATCCGTATGTAAATTTATCTCACTCACTTAAAAATCCGTATGTAATTTATTATTCATTGTAAGAAAGAGAAAGTGAAAAAGTAGTTAAAAAAAACCCTTATCTACAGATATAAGGGAAGGGAAAAGAAAATCCCCAATTATATTTAATAATAAAATTAAATATAAAAAAATGGCAACAAACTCAAATCTCCTTACGCCAAAAATCTGAGGAGAATTTGAAAGAAATTTGAAGACATTTTGTTCCAACTTTTTTTTTCTCAAATCCAAAACAAAAGAGTGACTAAACTACTCTTTTCCAAATTTTGAACTCTAAATCATCATTCTCACCGACAGTGTACCACAACTTTGTCTTGAATAATAAATCAACGATTAACATTGTTACAACTTCAATCACTACTGAAATAATTTAGAATGAGATGTTTAAGGTACGAATAATTTTTAGTATGGTATTTTCTTATAAGAGTAGGACTTTTTTCACTTTCCTAAATGGTTGAAAAATGAGCTTCCAATCTTTCTTTTGTTAATCCATTGTCTCACTAACTACTTTCATCCTCATCCATGACTTAAGTGACATTTTATTTAAATATATTATACAGAGGTTCATCAGTGACTTTCTATATGTAGTATTATGTATGTAGAATAGTTGTGAAATCATCTTTCTTTTAGTCTTGATAATGGTTGAGTTTTACCCATTGATTTATGACTAGGACGAAATGTCCACATTCAATAACACAAAAAATAGGTAAAGGAAATAGGTAGAAAATAAAAGAGAATTTGATTGGACTCTATTGGAATTAAAATACTATCACTATTGCTTGTTTATTGTATTTGATGAATCCGAAATAGAATCCTTCTTTTAGGCTTTCAAAGCTACTAGGTAGGGAATGAAAACTATGAGCATAATTCTATTAACACTTAATAACTTTAATCATAAATTTTTGAATTCTAATAATAAATAAATTCATTATTTTAATTAATATCCTTTTAATTAGGTTTATTTTGGTCTTAATTGTTATTTTTGTTAATTCTGTATTTTTAACATAAGTTGCTTCTTTGAATCAAAATAGAGAACAAAATTTGAAGTAAAGAATTAGATAATTAAATCTGCAAATATCTTATAAAAGGAATTGAATGCAAATTTCTGGAGGGATATTCTCTCCAAATTTTGTAATTAAAATTCCTTTGCAAAATCCTTCCAAAATAGAACAAATATACTTTGAAAATATTATTCAAAAAAATCTTTTGCAATATCTCTCACTGTAGTGTGCTGAAATCAATGCACAAATATGAAGAAAATTGGAAACAATATATTTGGAAGAGAAGTAAGAATAAAATATGAGACGGGAAATGAAGCATCTAATAATTGTAAAACAATGTCATAACATATTTTTAATCCAATTTTGTGCAAGGAAAAGAAGGTTATAAAAGAGACTTCAGATGAAGGAAGAGAGAGCTTTTGGACCGCATTCATAGGAGCAAACGCATTCTAGACCTAGTTTTTTTTTCTTCTTTGTAATTCTTTTGTTTTGTCTTCGCATGGAAAGCTAAACTTGACAACTTTTTAACATTGTTCTTTCTTCTTGGATTATATCCTATTCCATTTTTATTAAAGACAACATTTTGTGATCTTAAAAGTTTTTCAAGGTTTTCCCTACCTTTAGTGAAATTTGATAAAAATTTTAAAAGGTATTCAACCTTCTTTTCTAAACCTTTACAATTTTCACAGGTTTTAATAGATGCATGCAGACATGTTAATTCAAGGCTAACTAATTTTATTTTGGCATCATGAAATTCCTTTTCTAATGCTTTGATCTTTGGTTCAAGTCGATTATTTGTACTTCTTAGTTTATTGCATATAACAGCCAACCTATTGGCTTCATCATGTGTTTATTTAAAAGCAATTAACAGTTGATCATGGCTTTCCAAATCAATTGAGTAATTATTAATTGAATCATAGCTTGATTCTCCATTGTTCACCATGAAGCATAGATTTGTTTCTTCACTTTCTGTTGAAGACTCACTTGATGAAGATACTTCCTTATCTTCCCATGAAATATATGCCCTTTTTCATTTGCTTCTTTCAACCTTCTTGCTGACTTGTTTGTCCTTGCTTTGATTGTTTGGACAATCAATTTTTATATGACCTAGTTTACCACAACCAAAGCAAGTGTAGTTAGAGGAATTAGATTCATCCGGTTTAGAGTACCTCCTTTTTGGTTGTGTTCTTTCCCGACTCTTCTTCTTTAAAAGCTTGTTGACTCTTTTGGTGACAAGATTTAAAGTTTCTTCTTTCCCTGAATTCTCTTCTCCTTCACTTAGTTCATTTTCCACAATAGTCTTCATAGTAATGTTTTTGGTCTTCTTTTCCAATGATTCTTGCTCCTTCAATATGTTGAACTCTAACTCATGTTCTCTGAGTTTCCCAAACAGTGTAGTAGTGGAGAGATTTGATAAATCTTTGGAATCAGAGATTGCAGCCACCTTGGGCTACTAGCTTCTATCAAGACACTTTAGAATCTTGATATTTAGCTCCTCTTTATCAAAAGCTTTTACAAGACCGGTTAGATGATTTGCAGTATGTGTAAATCTCTTTAGTACATCAGCAATGGTCTCTTCTGGTTGCATTCTAAAGAGCTCATATTCTTGACACTGTCACTCTAATCAGACCAAGCCTTTTTTTCAGTTTCATCTTTAACAACATGCATAGGTATAAAAGGTTCATTCACAACAGCATACCAAATTTCCATATCAATTGATTCCATAAAGATTTTCATTCTTATTTTCTAGAATGCATAATTCACATCACCGAACATAGGAGGTCTATTAATAGACGCACCCTCGACAAAAGGCAACTTAAACTGAGCCATATTGACATAAAACTTGATTAAAATAAAAGTCCTAGCTCTGATACCAATTGTTGAGATTATGGGAGTCTAAGTTCAAGAGGGGGTTGAATTATACTTAGAAATTTTTTTGCAAATATACTCTTTAAGAAACCCTAACATAAAAAGAACAAATTGATTTAAAGAAAAACATATTGATTTTCTTATTCGAGAAGCGGTTTCATAAATACAACAAATTAGTTTTAGAATCAACAGATTTTATTTCTAACTTATCAGTTTAGATCTTTATACAAATGACAGTGTTAAACCTTTTACACAATGAGTTAAAAAAGATTTAGTTTCAATTTTAAACAAAAACTTGAGAATCAAAGCAAGTGCAACAAGATCTTTAATTCTGATTTTTAAAATAGAACCTTTAAAACACTTGCTTCAAAAGGTTTTAGTTAAAACAATTTTGTTAAAGAGGAATAAGAACTTAAAATCAGCAAGCACTTTTCATAAATCTTTTAAAACCAGTTTTGATATGATGAAATCTTGAACCATTTTTAGAACAAGATTGCTTATAGAGCTTTAATTCGAGTATTACCTTGTAAAAGATTAAGGATACCTTGAATTTTAAGAAAGAATGATTAAGGTCTTATCAAAATCTTGAAAAGAGAATATGATTCAGGCCAATAGAACAGTTAAAAACAACATATTCAATTATGAAACAACATATTTATTTCATCACATATTTCCAAATTTTAGTTTTAAAGGCAGTGGTTAAGGAAGAAGAATGACACACATAGAATTATACTGGTTCACTCAATAAGAGCTACATCTAGTCCCACCTTACACCAAGATGGATTCCACTAAAAACCAAACAATCTTTACAAACAACTCAGTTCTTGAACCCTTCAAGAACCAAGAACACAGGCTTAAAAACATTATTTCAACAACACTATACTTCTAGAAACACTATCAAGAAGCATATACAAATACACTTTTACAAAGAAAACAGATTTAGGAAAGAGAACACCTTGTTAGCAGACTAAAGAATCCAAACCGGAATCCTTCACAGCTGCAGCACTAGTCAGAACTTCAAATCCCAAGCCAAAAAGAAACCAGCACAAGAACTCTTAAAAGTTTTTAACAACTTTCAAAAACTAAGCTCATGAAAACCTCAATGAAAATCACTTGAAAATTGTAAGCACTTTGTAATTGCAAGGGATGATATGAACTGTGATAAAACTCCCTTTTTATAGGATTCAAATCAAAACAGTTTTGAAAATTGTTATAAAACGACAGGTTAAAACGTGAAAGAACATATTGTATCTTGAAAAAGCTCTTGGTGGTAACATAACCAACCTATGATCAGTTGAAAACTGAATATGTGAAAAAAAAACATAATTTTGGAGACAAAACAGAATTTTGAAAAATGAAAACAGTTTTGGTGCAGTGTAAATTAATCGATTGTTTTATCAAACAGCAGATTAAATTTTTGTACAGTAACATCAGTTTTTGAAAAGCTTGAGCAGATTTTTAAAACTCCTTTTAAAAGACCTTTGTGCTTAAGATCTTCATTATGGCTATGAGATATGAAGCTGAATCAAAGTGAAAAAGACTACTTAAACAACTCTATCCTAACTATATAATTTTTTATACATCTTCAAACATATTTTCTTCATCAAACACTTCTTTATGAAAGTTGAGTAGAATTTTCACTTATTCTCAACACTATCATCTCTCTAGTGTTAGACATCTCTACGCTAGAGTCATTTTAATTTGACAACGACAGTTATCAAACAACTTCCACTAGATTAGATATAGTGGAAGACCCTGACTCTTATACTTGAGTGACTATTATTACAATTCTTTTATACTAGTTTTTTTCCCCTTTTATGTACTTCATTCTATTATATCTACTCGTGTTCTTTCTTTTCAAATAAATATCTCCATCTTTCAAATATTTTAATGGATTATATTTTTTTATTTCTTATTTTCTGATGTATGACTTATATTATATATTATTCTTTGTTTTTATTTTTTTGCAATTATTTCGTATTACTTCTTAGTTGCATGAGTTACATCGTATTGTCCCTCACACTTTTGGACTATAAATTGATTAGCTATTTTGTAGATCTCACATCAACTAAGGATAAGGATATTTCATAATATATAAGTGGGTGCAAACCTCCCTTTATGAGCTGATTTTATAAGATTGAATTTGACTTAAAGTTCACTTTCTAATATGGTATTATATTCATTTAGAGTCTATCATAGTGAAAGTTTGTTGGGCTTATCAGTCATTCGTTATCGGACCACCCATAAATATATAGTCTCATGCATGAGTTGGTAGATCTCGGCGTGAGGGTGGTGTGTTGGAGATCCCACATTGACTAGAGATAAAGACATTTTATAGTATATATATATATATATGGGTGCAAACCTCACCTATAATGATTCATTTTTATAAGGTTGAGTTACGTTTAAAGTTCACTTCCTAATGTATCATTTAAAATGTTTCTTTACTATTTGTGTTGGACTCGTTGTTGGGTAGATATGATTGCGAATCTAAAGGTAGTGAATGTACTTCGTTAAAGCGTAAAGGTGGTTCATCTTCCAAACTTTTAATCTCTTGAGAATTTAAATTGGTATTCAAATATTTTAAAATAATTTACTACTATAGAAATGCTTTCAAACAACGGTTTTTAAGGTTCTTAGATGGTTTTAGAACTGTAGTTTATTTGCATGTCTATAATTTTGAATTATAAACGATAACTAAATAATCATAGTCTATAAAACAACTATTGACGACGGTTATTAACAGAACCATTGTCTATATTGTAAGTGAAATAAAAACATAAAAGACCCATATGAGGGTATAGACGACGGTTAAACTGCCGACTATACTCTTTTCTGGATCTCTTATGTTTAACTGCATGGAGTCATCATAGATTACGGTTATATCTAAAACTATAGTTTATGATCCTTTATAGATAACATTTATGTCCATAATTACCACCTATATTGTCTCATAGATTAGGATTTTAGTTATAATCGTAGTCTATAATGAATTTTTTATAGTTCAGTTGTTTAATATGTTTCCTCCTTTTAGATAATCTGTTTATTTTAAAAACTCAACTAGAAAACTAGATTCACGTTTATTCAAACAATCATATATATAAAATTTTAAAATATTATTAAAATATTAATTAAAATCTGATTATAATGAAATTGTGTTACTTTATTACAATTTGAATTTTTTCATAATAAAATTATATCATCTTAATACAACTTATTCATTTTAATAATTTTTAAAAATTTATTTTATTTTAATAATTAATGTGTGAGATTGTAATTGTTTAGTAAGAAGATAAAAAAAAATAATGAATAAATAAAGCTACACTATTATGCTTAACAAGAACTGCGAACTATAGAAACAATATCATTATATATTGTAAATGATTAGTTACAGACAAAAACAAATCATAGTATAATTTATATTTAAATCGTAGTATATTTAGATTTGGAATTAAATTTTGACTTGTTATTAAAATTTTAACTTTTTTAAAAAACTTAATTCAAATTAATGATAAATTAGATTAATGGATAAATTTTATCCCAATTTTATCCCACTTTAAATTTTATCCTCATTAACTTTGCAATAGGAAAGTATAAAGATGAGGTTTTATGTGATGTTGTACCCATGGAAGCAACTCAACTTCTTTTAGGAAGGCCTTGGCAATTTGATAGACATGTTTTACATGATGGCCTATACAATACAATGTCTTTTTCCTTCCAAGGGCGCAAGGTTATCTTAAAACATCTCTCTCCCAAAGAGGTTCATGAGGACCAAATGAAAATGAAAACTAAAAGAGAAAATGAAAAAGAAAAAGAAGTAAGTACTAAACTGAGTCACACCACTTTCTCCACTAAATCCATCATGTTGACTCGTGCTATGCCTCAAGTTGAACCTCCAAGGTCTTCTTCTTCTTTATCTTTTTCATTACCCAAGGTTCCTATTTCAACACCAAC
>Ga0123342_1005298_pt1 | contig 18846 bp, 6 predicted proteins | sample Turbeawhitnodule_FD_89960 | JGI IMG/M metagenome (GOLD analysis project Ga0123342, IMG submission 89960) | Root nodule microbial communities of legume samples collected from Mexico - Turtle bean Mexico white nodule | ecosystem: Host-associated > Plants > Roots > Nodule | place: Mexico: Nepantla...
ATATATATATATATATATATATATATATATATATATATATATATATATATATATATATACTTTGCTAGTTGAGTAAGTAGAAAAGTACGCCCGAAAATAAATATTATTTGAATTAAGTTGTTAGTTAAGTAGGTGGAAAAGAATGTCAGGAAATAAGATACTATTTTGAATTAACTTATATAGTAATAGAAAAATATTAAATTTAAATAAGAAAATTATAGCATTTGATTGAATTAATATGTTTTTTTAGTTTAATATTTGTAACATCCTTAGTTTATCATATTTAAAATCTATAATATGGATGAAATATTAATATATATATATATATTTTTTTTTTTCCGTATGAATTTTAAATATTTATATGAAATTAAAAATAAAACATTAAAAAATAAAACATTAAAAAATAACAATTTTATTTTTTCACTGTAAACTATCACCTTCCGTCTCATCTGCTTCCGTATAAATAAGTATAAAACACAACACATATAACAGGATAAGGTAGATATTTTTAATCACAAACATAAATTCATCAACCATATTTCTTATGACAAGCTTATACTAACTCACATACTTAAATACTTAACTCTATTTTCGGAAGACTTGTGTATTGAAATTAGTATTCAGAAACATTTGTTTCACCAACCATATTTCTCATGACATACTTCTACTAACTCACATACTCATATACTTGACTTTACTTCTGGAAGACTCGTATTGAAATTAGCATTTAAAGACATGCACATGTCACACTATCCATTGTGAATCCATACACTAATGCGCATAATAATCTCAACATCAAAACATCTCGTATGACAAGATTAATTAATGTCCGGAAATATCATGTTCTTTTTCACATTCCAAACAAAATCATATGAACCTCATTTGATTCTCACCACTTAAATAACTTTGATCAATATAGTCAAAATCATCTCTTTCACAAGACACTCACACCACACACTCTCCTAACAAACTCAACATGATATTTTCTTTCACATCATTGTATACTTCACATCTCACATGACTCAAAATCATGTCATTTAATCACACTAAATCTTAAAAAGAAATCAAACCAAAAATTTATTCAAATCTTAAATAAACACATAAAACTAAAGAATTTTTAATTAAATATATAATTAAAATTCACATATAAATTAATTTAAAACAATAAAAAATAATAAAACAAAAACACAAAAAACACCCCAAAATTCATTCCATTTTTGCTTAAACAAGGTTGTCTCTCAATTAAACACGAAAATAGTTTTTGCCTAAGCGATATTTCCTCTCGTTCGAAAAAAATAAACTTGTAACTCACTATCTCAAACTAGCTTGATCAAGAAGATCTCATATATAAAAAAATATCTCACCTTAACAAGATATGTAAACTAAAATTGCATAAAACTCTTAAAAATCAATCATAATCATATTATTGAGAATTAGAATCTTGAAAATAGAAAAAAAAGGTAATCTGCTGGAATAAATAGTATTATTTGAATGATTGAATATATATGAATGTAAGTGTGAAATGAATATGAATAAAAAAAAAAAGTATGAAGGAGAGGGTGGGAGGGTATGGTGGGTCCAAAGTGTGGCTCAGAGTCTGACCCAACAATTACCAGAGAGAGTCTGTCACAGATACCTTTTACCATAACAAAATCTTCACCCCCTCACTCACTTTCACTTTCTCCCCCAAAAGCTTCACACACCAACACCTTTTCTCAAACCATTTTTTCTTTCTTCTTCCCAAATTTAATCAACCCCATTTTCATCTCTTCTTATTCACTTCACTTTTCAATCAAACCCTAACCTTAGATCTTTAAAAACACTCAAACATCAAACTATTTGTGCTATGAATATTGTTTTCATTTCACTTGTGGATTTTTGGAATGTTAGTAATGTGGAAGGGACATGGAACTAACAAAGGGCAAGGAATATTTGTGTGGTCAAATATGTGGGGCTGTAAATGGTTAATTGGTTGGTCACAATGGTGAATAATTGGATAATGTTTGTACTTTTGTTTCTTTTAATGCCAACATTTTTGGCACTTGCACCCACATGACAAAAACATTGTTCTACCTTGTTGGATCTTCCTGGTCAACTATTTCATTGAACTTTGGGCATAATTAGGAGAGCAAAATCTATGTTTTGCTGCAACTTCCCCTTTGTGTCACAGACTAATTAATCTTTATGCTGTGCAGAATCTCATGGAAAATAATCCACTTCAATGAAATGTCTATTTAGTTTTAAAAACAAATATCTTTTTGGCTTGTTAAGAAAATTTAGGGCAAAATAGAGTTTTAAAACTTCATAAAGTGAAAATTTCTTAGAATAGTCTCTATCGTAAATAACCTTTTCATTTATGTTGATAACCAATTTTGAATCAATAGTTTTGTAAAAACTTCAAATACAAATCTCACCTTATAAAGTTATGTTAGTTTAAAATATATTTTTTAATATTAAAACTTAAGATACACCCTCTCACGTTGAGACTGCCAATTCGTGCGTGGAACTATATATTATGGATGGTCCGATAGCAGGTGGCATGATAAGTCCAACACAAATACTCGCTAGGATAAATAAACTTGAAATGGCTCTGATATCATATTACGAAGTGAACTTTAAGCCTAACTCAACCCCATAAAACCGACTCATAAGGTTGAGGTTTGCACCCACTTATATACAATGAAAGGCTCTAATCTCTAGTTGATGTGAGATTGTATAGTTTCTCAAATTTGTGGTCATCAAAATTAGTGTTTTTGAATCTTTCAACTTTCCTTTAGTTTATATGTCCAAACTATAATATGGGTACAAAAATTAGGAATTAAGATTTTTAACTGAAAAAACTAAAGAAATGATTTTAAATTTGATGAAATAAAAAAAATAATTAAAAATATATAAAGCATAAAAATATGATATGGTTATTATGGGATTAAAGTGGTGGGGTTTTTGCATAACTAGGTTGGTCCAATGTCATAAAGGCATAGTTTTCACCATTAATAACACAAAGAAACAACTTTAAGCTAAAGAAAATAGTGGTTGAACTCTATGAGTACCTTTTCATAATCTTCCTAATACCAAAATTCTGGAATTAAAGTTTTGATGGGACCTTCAACTGCATATTAATTAATGCTTCCTATCTATCAAACAATCTTGATAAACCTGATGGATCAAGTTACATAAATTTGATGGGACTTCAATTTCTTGGAGAAATTTATATCTTTAATTTGCGATTGTGATATGATTTGATTTTTTTTTTGTTTTTTTCAAGTGTCACTTAAGCTTCTTTAGAAAAATAAAAATTTAATAAACCCTTTTTAATTTAATAAAGTATTTATAACATTTTTTATATCATAATAAATGTGTGTGTCTATATAAATAATAAAATAGTTTTTTTTTCAACTTTAAATATAATAATTAAATAGGAATAAAAATTTTAAAAAATAATTGATCAAGAAAGTTTGATGAGACTATCAATTACTTGGTGCAAGTATATGTTTAATTTGCAATTGTTTGTGTTCACAAGTTTTATTCTAATATGAAGATGAGGAAAATAAAACGATAAGGTTGTTGCTGAAATTGTGATTATGGCCACATTTTAAACCTTAATATATGTATTAAGAAACTGTTGTTTATTATAATTCATTTATATTGATTTGAAGGTTTGTGTAGGGGATTCTACATAAAAATGGATGATATTTTTTCGTTTTTTTAATATAAAGAAAAATGGTTGTTTGACATTTCACATCCTATAACATTTATTTATAATTTATTATTATTTTTTTTTAATAAATATTAATATTTTGTTATAGATATAAAGTGGAACAAGTATAAAAGTATCATTACTTAAAAATCTAAATAATAGGTTGTTAATGGTGGGTAGTGTCCAATTTAATCATACCTTGTAATGATTCAAAAGTTGAAAAAGTGTATAATGAGAACCAAAACCAGATTCAGTATTTAGACTCTTTTATGTCTCAATACTATTCTCATTTCATTCATGTTATTTTAGGTTTTATTTATAAATTTTTTTATTAATATAATAAGTTTTTTTTTAGTTTTTTTTTAAGTTTTTTTATTAATAGATATAGATTATTTATTTATTTATTGTTTTTAAGCTTGATTTAATTCTCCATATCTTTTTATTTTTATTTTATTTTTTTAATAATACTTTATTATGTGATAAGAGATGATTAGTGTTATTTGAAGAATTAACCTAATTAATATGTTAAGTTTCATAGTGATAACTAACACACAAAAAATTATATAAAAAAAAATATTTTATTTTACATGTGTTTAAAGTCTTTATGAATCCCCAATTTGGTCGGTATTTTTTCCTTTATTTTAGTTCTCACATTTTAGAAAATATGCAATATTGTTTTAATCCATAAGTTTGGATATGTGTATATATTTTGATTTTGATGGCACTTTTAATTAATATATTGGATCAAGATTCAAAACAAAAAGTGTGATTAATTAAAGATTATAAATTGAAACAGATTTATCCTACTTCAAGAATTAGAGAAATATTTTCGTTATTATAAACAATATCACTGCTCGTATTTTAAACATGAGAAATAGTATCGTTATGATCAATAACTATGTATGATTGTTTGGATATCGATATTTCATTACGATTTTTCTCTTTAAAAAATACATTAATGAATTGAATGAGAAATAAGTATATAAATTATCAGTAATCTCGACTTTAAACTATATTATATTACCAATAAAAAAAATATGAATTTATAAAAAAAAATAAGAACTAAAAAGATAATCACAATATAAAATATTAAAAGGAATCATAATCATTTAGCAGAAGGTTGTGATTGTGTGATTAGCAAATTGTGAAGAAATGAAAAGGCATAATATGATGTGACAGAAGTACATACATGTGTGTGAGGAAAGAAAGAGACAAGATGAATTGGAGAATGATTATGGCATATCTCATAAGAAACAATGACTCATTTGATGGAAGTGCAGCAGTGTTGAAAGATCTTCAACTTTCAAATTTGGTTTCAGTGGAATATTTGATTATGAGCACTAACACACCAAGTGTGTTGACACTAAGGGGGTCTTAATTTGACTTCAACATCATGTATCAGTCACAATATAAATTTGATAGAATTAAGTTCAACATATTTGTGATAGATTGTTTAGATTTAGGAGTTGAGATTAATAACTGTTTATATAATTTTTTATTTTTCAATTTTTATTGAAATGTTTTTTAATAACAAAAGTTAAAATCACAGTGAAACATCGATATTTAAAACGAACAATACTTAATATGTTAATTGACCTACTTAAAGTCGAAAAATATGTATTTTCATATATAAGAATCAATCAAATGTTTGATTAAACATTTTCAAGCAATAAGGAATTTAACAAAAGTTCCTTCACTTTTATTTTGACAAAAGACAAATGGCGTGTAGATTAATTCATTGGAATTAGAAAACATTGTAAAACTGGGGCAGTGAGAAGAGAAGTTAGTTTTTTGATGATGTTCATAATGATGTTTATAAGAGTTTGAAATGTTGTTGATGGAAGAGAGTATTAGATTTTGGTATAAGTGCTAATCATTTATGGAATATTGAATAAAAGAATGGAAAAGAGAATGAAGAGTTATCATAATTAACCCTAAATCTTTGGGATATGTTACTCACGGGAAATGCTTTTGCTAACAAAAGATTCCATGGAACCTAACACCAAACTCTCTAACTCAATATAATAATCAAACCACACACTTACCTAAATTACGAATACTATTAATCTTTAATTATCTTCATAAATAATTAGCATACTTGTTTTCATCCATTGTCAGAGGATGGAACAAATAAAACAAAAAATAATATAACACACTCACTAATCATTCAACACAAATTAATTTTAGAAATTAAAATAATTAATTTACTAAATTAAAAATTATTTTATAAACTAACTTTTTTATTAATATGTAAAATAGTTTTTATTATTAAAAATTTCTAGTTATTTATTACGTTGTATTTCAAAATTAATCTTTTAAAAATTAATTTAAAATATAAAAGATTAATAACTAAAATTTAGATGGTTAATTTAAAAATTATTTTAATTTTTTTATTAATAATTATAAAAAATTAAATATAATTTTTTTTAATATTATATTTAATTTAATTAATATAGTGATTAATTTTTTTTTCTAAATTTGATTTTTATTTTAATTATTTTATTTTATTGAACTAAAAGATTAATTTTTTTTTTTTACATTTATACTTTTAACAAGTGTAGATTGACTTTTAGTATGTTTTCTTATTTATTGGAAAGAGAAAGTGCATGAGATTCGAGAAAAAATTGGAACATAACGAAGCACAAAGATGGGCACAAGTAGTTCCAAGTTCCAAAGTTCATTCGAGAATCGGCCACTTTAATGTTACCATTTCTACAAGGAATAAACATAAAAATAAAATACTTTAACAACTTTAGTTTAGAAGTTGATTATTAATAAATAATATAAATATTTATATAATCTTTTTTCTTTTCATTGGTAATTCTCTTAATTACTAACACAAACACAAATATTGATACGATACAGACACAAAGATATGTATAATATCTAAAATATAAGATATAGAGCATGAATCTATATATATTATATAATTATAAATTATATAGATTGTAGTTTCACAATAAAGATTTATGTATTTTAGTATGTTTTAGTTTTTTTTTAGAAGAAAAATATTTTTTATGACTAGTTCAAAAAGATTTGTTTCTTATTTTTATAATTATAATAAAATGTTATACAATAAATTTGAGTTTTTAGAAAATTAATACATTTATTCTTTTTAAAATTTTGTTAGAATCGTGTTAAAATTGTCAGAAATCTAATAAATATATGTTGGATTAAACACTTCATTGCTGATACGTGTCCTACGAGTGTTAGTATTTGATACATGTATCTAATACGAACACTCGTTTAAGAGGTGTGTCTGAGTCTCATACCTTAACTATAATTTAAAGTTGTATTAGTGAAATGTTAATCCTAAATTAAACTTTTATTATTGATGAATGGTTTAATACACAAAACGAAAGGGGGATTTTAAAAGGTTTGGCGCGAAGAACGAAGTTGTTAGATTGAAGGATAAAGCAATGATATAAAGGGTCAAAAGAGATGATATAAACAAAAAGAAAGTAAGAATAGGGTCAAATTTTGAAAAGAACACCCCATTCCTATTCACACACAAACAATAGAAAAGGGTATGTATGTATTTTTGTCACCCTAACTTCATTAAATATATCCATAACGTGCAAACTTTATTTTAGAAGATTTTTAAAAAAATCATTTTTTAATTTTTCATAATTTTTATTCTAACTTTAGTGAATATGTTTTAAATAAAATAAAAGAGATATGATTTTTTTTTATCAACAAAATTTAAGAATTATGGATATATTTTTCAACATGTATTTAAAAACTATAACTTATGGAAACTCCTTAACAATCAGGTCACATTCCATCAAACCCGGGTAATGTTTCGATAAATCAAGGTTGCCTTATAAATCAACTAATCGCCTTATTGTTCTAATTATCAATTATCTTCGCATTTATATAAAATAAAAATATTATTTTATATTAATTTGTTTATTATTGTGTGCTTGTAGTTAGAATATAAATTCATATTTTGGAGTTAGTTAAATAAATTACATCTCAAATATTATTCTAATATACAAACAAGTCATAATATTACCTTATACATTAATAAAAAATAAATATTATCACATCAACTAAAAATAAAAACATTTCATAATATATAAATAAAATAAAGATTAATATTCATATTCATATGTTCAGTTAAACTTAATTTTTTTTTTTTAATAAAAAAGAGAGCATGAACAATTTATGTTAGAATCTTGTAATGTAATTTGAGGGCAAGATCACAATCTTAGCATAATAAGTTGATGATGAATTTATGTTACAATCTTGTGATATAATTTGAAGAGAACATGATCATAGTTGGTGCCACCTAAGATAATGATAGTTCTAATAATTAAAAACTAAGGTGTCATGCACTATTCAAGTTGAATTTGCCATGGGATTCATTTTTGTATTCATTCTTCAACATACACATTCTCATCAATCCAAACCCACAAATAAAGGCTTTTTGCTGTCTTTTCTTTCTCAAATCAATTCACCATGTTTTAACATTTTTTCACAATTCCAACTGAAACAAAAGTCAAAATAATTTTTTTATATAACTTCAAATTAACCCATATATACATCAAAATACAGATTTAGAGAAATTAAATAAAATAACTTCGATATAGTTAATTTAATTTTTACTTTTTTTTTCAAAAGTGTCTTGGAAAAATCTATACTATAGATATACATATTATATATAGGTTTTCTTATCTAGAACAAAGGCAAATTCTCTTTCACCATATCAATTCTAACATGCATTCAATTTTTATTTAAAATAATAAAAATATTCTTCTAAAAATAACGAAAATAACTTTAGAAAAAAGACGGTTTGTGTTTTGGATTTTTTTTATCAGAATGTATTTTTTTTTTAATTTTGAATTATATTTATTATTCTGGTTTTTCAAATCCAAAAGAAGGGTAATTTCGGAAATTTCAAAAGATAATAGGGTGCAGGTTAAAAGTGATATGTGCAGGGAGAAATTGTCCAAAAATCAACCCAATTAGTTCTAGAAATTGACAAAAATACCCCTCCTAAATGACGAAAATAACCTTACACAAAATTGGGAAAAATTATTTTTGAAACTTTTATATTTTTGGATTTCAATTTTCGAAACATATTTTTGAATTCTGAAATTTTTTATCCAGAATGTTTTTAGTTTTGTGTTCATAATTTTCTTTCCAGAATATATTTTTTTATTTTTCAATTATAATTATTATTTTGAATTTTTAATTTGGAATAAGTGTAGTTTTGGAAATTTAAAAAATTGATATGATGGATGTTAAAATTATATGGTGCAGGAGGGTAATTTTGGAAATTTAAAAAATTGATATGGTGCAGGTTTAAATTGATATGGTGCAGGAGGAATTTGCCAAAATGAAAACATATAACCCATTTTGTTTTCGTGTGAAAGTTTAATAGTGTTTGTTATTCGCACCCCCTCTTCTTTGCTAACTATACCGCCTTGTTTTTATCATTTTAAAAAATACTCTTCATGGAAATACATTTATATAGGTTGTGATAAAAAAAAGGAATGTTTGTGTAATTTTTCAGTACAAAACAAAACCATGTTTTTCCGATGATTGACACAATACGAAATGCATGTATGCTTTGTATTGAAAATTATATAAAATGTTTAATTTTGTATGATTTATTACTAAAATAAAGTGTTTTTTTATATAGATAAGATTATAAAAGTGATTACAAAATTATATATATATATATATATATATGTATGTTTATTGTGTAAGAGTGATTTGTTTATAATTTTTGTCATGATTAGTTAAAACTAGTGATGCTTTAATCATAGAAGTTGGTTAAAGATTTTGATTATTGATACAAAAATGAGTTGTTTTTTTTGTGTTTTTTCTTTTTTATTCTTCATTTTACAAAAATGTAGTGAATTACTATTTTTTCATTACTTTATTTCCTTTTTCATGAATAAGTGAAAAATAAAAATACTAAATTATTACATGTTGTTTAAAAGAGAGTAATAGGACAAAAAACAAGAAAAGTAAAAAATAAGTGTATTGATTGAATTTTTACATTTTCATTCAATTATAAAGTAGCATAATAATAGACTTATTGAATTTTACCCTAACTAGGTCAAAACAAATATTTATAGCTAATTAAAAAAAATTAAATAATAATAACAACAACACATACACATGTTTAGAGATTAAAATAAAAAAGTTAATATCAGAGATCTAAATAATTTTTTTAAAAATACGAGACTTAAATTATACGAAGTAAATTATTGACGTAAATAAAATACGAGGTAAATTATTTATTTACTGTAAAATAAAATAAATTGAATAATGTCAGAAAATAAATAAATAGATAATTTATTTGTAGTTTAAAAAAATAATTTAATTTGCTTTAGTTGTTCTTGTTCATGGTGGTGAGTGTTAACAGCAGAGCAACATAGAAGGGAGAGAGAGAGGAAGAAAACCTAGAAATCGCGTTTTGATTAAAGAGTGTGTCCCAAATTGTGAAACCCTAACACAGGAACGCAATCTGGAAGATGAGCATTCAAAGGTTGAGTGGCGAAGAATCGCAAGCGCTTTACTCTCTGCTCAGAGCGGAGCAGCGTCCATTCCATGAGATCCTCTCCCAATTCAACTCCTCAATCCCTTCCTCTCGTCATTTCACTCTCTCTTCCTATCTCCTCATCCTGTTGCAGGTAACAATCCCTTTTCTTTTCGCCCTTTTCAATCCGCACTCGCAATTCAATTTTCTAGGGTTTATATATCGGAAATCGTGTACTTAATTTGACACTGATTCGAAACTCATTCTGGCATGTCGGCATTTTGGGGATTCTTTTTTTTCCTTTTAAATTGTTAGGATGATTAGGTGGAAATGGCGTTGAATTAAAATAATGAGTTGGGTTTTCCTTTTCCTTAAAGGGGGTTTGTGTTTTAATTTTTCTTGGATACAGATTTTTTGAGGTGTTGAATGTTGTCTAATTGGAATCTTTTGAGCAGGACAACAAGGTTCTCACCACCACTGAGAGGTTAATAGCTTTTTCTCTGCTAGTTGAGGCTTATTCATCCCAGAAACCTGCTTCAAATCCCTTCATAAGCTTTGTTGTAAACGTAAGCAATTTTTTATTTATTTATTTATGTTGTTGTTGTCTTGTGAACTTTTTTTGTATGGGTGCCCTATATGGTTTGTCTAATTCTCTGGAGATTGGGCCAGTTTTTGAAGGCAAGGGAAGGATGATATGATTCTTTAACAAATATGAAGTGGTGAACATAAGAAAGACGAGCAAGCACCTTGAACAAGGTTTTATCAGTGAAATTAGTTGAGGATTAATGGGTCAACAGAATGGAAAAACTGCTTTTATACCCGCATCTGTGCTGCATTGCATTTAAGAGTCTGTGACTGAAATCTTATACACATATGGAAAGCTAACATTTTTATTGCTGAGTGATATTCCAATGTTCACCGTTTCTCAAATCTGAAGTTGTGACCGATTACAATTAACTGTATTTCTTCTAAATTAGAATTACGTTGTTAGTTATTAATGGACATGCTATCGAAAGAACTAGTTAACTAACATTTATCCATAAACTTGAGTTTGTGCAAATTGAATTTGAACTCAGTTTACCATACTTGATGGTGATTTTTTGTGAATTAACACAATTTTGTCACTATGGTGCAGAAAAATGTTTGAGTTCGTGCTAAACTGATATGGCTTTAAGAGAATAAAGAGAAATCTGAGAAAATATATTATTGATATGGTTTGAGAGGTACAACTGATTGCTTTTGATAGGATACTATACTTACTTAGATCTAACCAACTATTAGTTATTTACAACATAAGAATAGCATAAAATGACTGTCTGACCAGTACTGCTTTGACTGACAGAAAGCAGTATGCTATACAGTATACTCCAACAGTTTTTTTATTTAAAGTTAAACTAGCGAGTGGACATCCATGTGAGCAAGCAAAACGGATGAATGGAAGATAATACAGATGTCCAATTAGAGGTGAGAGGAAGAGCTAAGTGAGCAATAGGATAAACCATTAAAAAGAAAGCCTTCACAAGTGGTGTTATTTAAATCTGGATATTAACAGAGCTAAGTAGTGTTAGATTAGATGATTGCTTGGCTCATGTAGCCAAGCTTGCCTGCTGAAATATGTTGAGTGGTGTTGTGATTTATCTAGACAATTCCATTTTGGAACTTCTAATGAAAATCTTAGCTGAAACAGTCATGCAAGGTTAATGATAAGCAATTGGAATCGTATCATATTTCATCTCTATATAAGCAAAAAGTTAGATGCTTTTCTGTCTCTACATTTTGTGTTATTGTGTCATATTACTAAGGATAATCTATTGGTTACAGGCTTCCTGTCATGAAGGGTCAGAAAAAGTTGAGAGGGCATTTATTCTGCAGCTACTCGGTGTTGATAGCTCCAACAGTGGGAAAGAGGTTATATTCTGTTTTTTTGTCTTAACAATAGTCACATATATTGCGAAGTCTTTTATTTATTCTCCATAATGATGTTTTGTGTTGAACGTCATTCCTATTCTATACAGTTAAACTTCTTTATTGTTACCTATTTGCAATAATTCTGAGTTTATAGTCTGAGAAAGAGGAGATTTGTAGAGATTGTTGTTAGCCTTGTGCAAGTTTTGATGTTATAGGTACTATGCAAAAAATACTCTTGCTTAAGTGTGGAATAAGCCGATCAATATTTTAAAGGTGTTATTTTTATCTGTAATTTTGGTGAAATTTTTTTGGAAAAAGGAAATGTTAATAAGTAGTATGATATAGGAAATAGTTTTTTTAAGGGAGTCTACTTACCTGGCTTTTGGTTCATATCATTATTAATAGATACTGCTGATGTGAACATTTTTCTCGAAAAAATATATCTTCTTTTTGGTCATTAAATTTGTTTTAGATTGGAAAAATTGTGGATGGAATGTTGTTTGTTGGTTAATCACGCTGCTAACGTATTTTTGGTTTTAGATTCTGTCACTTGTTTCGCATGCAGCATGCATCTAAATGTTTGCTGTTGATCTTCCTTACTCTGTCGCTTTCATTAGATATTTATCTTTAGTGGTTTGTAATTTCTGAGGTGTTTTTCTTTTCCTGGAGGATTGCAGTTTCTTAAACAGTCTGCATCAGATTATGTTAAAGGATTTGATCAGTCATTACATGTAAGTCACGATATGCAAAGTACTTACCTGTAGCATATCCAATATTGTCCTTCCTTATATATCTAACGTCTCTGAGATATATCCCTGCCTTTTTAAATTTCTCAGGATAGTCCTTCCCTTGTTTTAGGATTTTTGTACTTATTTATCCTCTCTGATTCCAGGAGTTCCCTCCACTAGATCAGTTGAAGCAGCAGTTTTCTGATAAAGTTCATCTAGAACCATATCATTGCTTATTAAAAGATGGTACTGTAAAAAATGTTGTCCCAGACCCAGATGTTCCCCCAAGTTGTGATGCAGATTCATTAGAGTATGTCCCATGCAGTGGATTGACTAGTTTATATATGTAGTGTTTTTATTATTAAATTTCACTTTGTTTGTCTCTTCAATGGTTTCACATAGCTATTTTAGAGTGGCAATTCGAAGTCATATATATGTAAATTATTATAATTATGAATTTATAGGTTTGATGTGCGACCTGGAACAAAACCTAAACATGGTGCTGGAGATAAAGAAGAGGCAGTAGTTGGTTTGTTGTCAAATCTTTCATTGGAAGGATTAAATCCTCATTGGATCAGACCACTTCCACCAAGGCTGCCTATACTTGATGGGGAGGTATTGCATATTTGTATCTTCTATATTTGATTCTTGAGTCTTAATGATTAAAATTATTTATACTTGGAACCCTTTTCAGCTAGTTTGGCTCAACCCTGATGACAATCATGAACTTATGTGGGACTATGGTATGTGTGTTGATACCAGCAGAGGGGCTGCAGTAAGGGACTTAATTGCAAAAGCTCTGAAGGGAGCCCTTGCACCGGCACAACAAGAGGTTATTATTATTATTATTTGATAGAATAGGACAACATTGTAGGAGCAAAGATACCCAGTTTCTTTGCATCTCTGTTACGGATAAATGGATAAACCACCTGAAAAGATCTTGTACTTTACACTGAATAAAGCCAAACTCTTAATCTTGTCTCAAATCATTTGTACAACTCTTGAAACATCTTAAAATGAGTGTTATAATAACCAAGTGGCATATGGATTGCACATGGCCAGAAAAAAATAGCTTTTTTAATATGACTAAAGTCTTTGAACCTAGTGAAGAATTGGCCTACTGACATTGGACATCATTAAGAGACAGCAGCAGAACATTGTAAGGACAAATGAACTCATTCTGAACAAGCACTACTCTATTTCTTGCTTATAAAGGGAAAACCTTATGGTTTGTATCCAACGCCGAAACTTGTAAAGTCAAATAAGATTATGCGGTGGGACTCCTGATTGATTTTTAAGGAAAAAATATTTTCTTCTTTTAGGTTGGGGATATTTAGGAAAACTAAGTAAACCACTGTAAGACTTTTCTTTATACTATAGCATCAATGATTATTGAGTTTAGGTGAGAGACTGACAGTTTATGAAATTCTTATTGAAATGACTCTAACTGGCTATCAGTTGGTTAGAGGTGATAGCTTGTCAAAATATAATAACCTAACTGAACTACTGCTGTGCTGAGAAAGAGAAAATATACAGAGTAAATGATAATCTGCTATTCCCTGCTAGTTGCTTCAGAATCGCATCACATTGCAGTATGGAAAGTATATCCTGTACCTTTGTTTTAATTTGTCAAATGTTTAATGAATACGACTTGTAACTTTGTTTTAATCTAGCAAGTCCTGGTGGAGCTAGCAAATGATCCAAAGCTTGTATATCACTGTGGACTGACACCAAGAAAATTGCCAGTACGTGGTTTTGTAATCATTTTGGTGAGTCGATGACCAAGTCAGGTCTTGATCTTTTATTCTCATTTTTTTTTAAATTCAGGAACTGGTGGAAAACAATCCCCTTATTGCAGTTGATGTTCTCACTAAGTTGATAAAGTCTCCGGAAATATCAGAGTATGCATTTTTTATATGTTAAAATTTTCTGTCCTCTATTATATAAATTACCCTGTTCCTATTATTTTCTTTATTTCTATTTGCTTATTTATGGATGCAGATACTTTACAGTACTTGTCAGTATGGATATGAGTCTACATTCAATGGAAGTTGTGAACAGGCTTACAACAGCAGTTGAACTACCATCACAATTTATTCACATGTACATAACTAATTGTATACAATCCTGTGTGAAGATCAAGGTACTTCACTTTGCCTTATTGCCATAAGCTTTTACTTTCCACAAAACAAATGTGTTCTCCACAAAACATTATGCTTTTGTGTAACAGTTACTGGTATTCAGTTTCTTGACTTGTAGATTACGTAGGGATATTGGATTTTGTTTCTTTCTGATATTTTATTCACGTATGGAAGTGGTATGGTAAACATAAAAACAATAGGGATATGGTAGAATTTGGAAAAACATGATAGGGAAATAATTGACCTGAAGGGATGATGTTAGGTCTGAAATTTGACATTAATCACTGATCTATCTGTTGTCTTGTTTGTGGTATGAAAAAGGTGCTTTCGAGATAGTAAAGGTTGTCAAATTGTAGAGTCTGTGTACACTTGTGTCGTTTTTGTAAACTTGATTCATAAACTCCTAAGAGTTTACCTAATACATAAAAAAATAAATATTAAAAACCCTATTAATGCATATATATGTATTTATACTCTTGATCATATTCAACTTTTTTTACTACATACATAATAAAGCTCCATCAGACCAAAATAATGAAGTGTGGTGGTACTTTAGTACTATATATAATATATAATATATTTACATATATTTGGATTAGTGGGAACATAAACTGCATATATAGGTAATTAGATGAGAAACAATTATCCCTATAAGAACAAATGTGTGGAGGAGATAGATAGGCAGTGAGAGGAAGAGAAAGATGTGCTGTGTCCATTAAATAATATTGGCATACAAAATTGCAAATTTGACATTGTTCTAGTAGTCATTTATGTCTATGCACTTCACAAGACAACTATGTTTTTTTTTTTAATTTCACATTAATACCTATGCTTTCTACTTTTTTCTCAGGATAAATACATGCAAAACAGGCTTGTGAGACTTGTCTGTGTGTTTTTGCAAAGCCTAATTCGGAATGACATTATTAATGGTGAGTTTACCCAGTTGGTACATTGTTGAATAACTTTGTTTCAAGTAACATTTTCTTAAAAAAAATGAGTAAAGGGAAGAAGATGAATTGTTGGTTAATGACTAGTTTTTTTCTGGATAAATAATGATTGATGGTAAGTGGAAGGTGTGGAAATAACATACTTGAACATGCTTGGAATTTGTTTAAACTGTTGTTAGTTAATACTGTAAGCAGATTAATAATACTTTGTTGAAGGCACACATCTTAACAAACAATTTTTCTTTCCTGAATAGTTCTAGAAATGTTTGTCACATGACCTTAAATAAGCTTTGCAATCTAGTATAAAAAAAAAGAATATTTGGGAAATAAATCTCCAATGGGAATTTTGTTGGGCTACCATTTTGTTGTACCGAAATTCAGTTACATTGTACATACGACTTACCAACAAGTCCAATATTTTGTCGGATTATCATTTGTGACCACATCATACGTTTCTGCCACCCTGCAATTTGAATTTAACTATGCTTTAGGCCTGTACCTATTATGAATTAGAAGAAACCTTGGGTTCCCTCCAAGGATCTCCAGAAGTTCCTTTGTTAACTTTAGTCGTTTTGACACTAATAGAAGTTCAAGAAGATGGGTTGTTCGGTTTGGAAAAAAAATGCTATTTTCTCTGCTCAACTTTTACCATTGGAGTTTATTGTGTCTAAAGGACAATATTGGAGTCTTTGTATTTCTTGAGAGATTGACATGCTGTGTTGCGTCTTCCATGTTCTTAGTTTGTCATTTTTTCTTGGACTAGATTTTTTAGGATATCTTATCCTTTATTATAAAAACAGTGGAGAGTTGATTTTGTCTGGTTTCATATTTGTTTGCTATTAATTCACAATTATGTATTTTCCTGTAAATGAACGTCATTGTGTATATTAATTGGAACACAAAAAGAAAGAAAATTGCAGCATGCCACTGATTTTAGTAAATGACCCCAACTTGCAGTTAAAGATCTCTTCATTGAAGTTCAAGCGTTTTGCATCGAGTTTTCACGGATTAGAGAGGCAGCTGCGTTGTTTAGACTTCTCAAGTCTTTGGAATGATTGTTTTAGCTTGTCAATTTCCCCCTCTTGCGGGTCCTATTTCAAGACTTTCTGTAGATATGTATCTACCTAGAGCTAGGTAGCGTTATGTACTCATTTCAAATTGTGGACAATAAATCATGATTATAGCTTCAATGTCATTTGCATTTAATTGTGAATTGTTAAAACAGTTAGAATAGAGAATTAGAGTGTAATTGAATTTTATTTCATACCTATACTCCTCACCCTCCTGTGGTTCTCCTTCTGTAATCATTTTCTTCTGTGCTAGTCAAGTTAAAAAACAAATCTATGAATGCGAGTTTATATGTTTTATTCTTGTATTTTCTTAATGGAGGAGCTAAGAAACTGCAAAACACCCTGTTTAAGTAAGTAACGTGAGTGTTTCTTTCGCTCTAAGAGTGATTCAAACGAAGCTACCATAGCACCATAATTTATTCGGGGTGTTTATTAATCCTATCAGTTTGGATATAGTTTTTAAATCAAATTCAGTTCAACTAGGGCAATTGCTTTTTGCACTGGTTTTTTCCTGCAATGGGTGTGTTCAAAAAGACGAAAGTGTCCTTATACATCACCTCAACTCTTTTCTATGCTTATGTTGAATTGGTCACCCCATTGCCAATGGTGCTGACTCATTAGCTTTTCTTTCTTATTGTGACTTGTTTGATCTGTAAATTTCTTGGGTTTTAGAGTTAATTGCAATTTACTTACATTGTCAACAGTGCAATCTGGAATCTAAAACGGAAATTAGAGATGTAAATTTTTTGTAGTGGATTCCCCGTCTTTTAAAAAACCATTCAAATTCTTTTCAATTTGCACTTTTTGTTTTATTGGGTGTTTATGGACTTTGTTTGGAAAGGCAAGAAAAAATGGTGACCTAATTTGGAATGGAATACAAGATAAATAAAATTAAAAAAAAAAATCCAGCCACTCTAGTAAAAAAAATATTAATTACATTTGGTGGTTTTTACGAAAAAAATATGAAATAATAAACTTCGCAACATTTAAAAAAATGAAAGATAAAGTACATAAAAAAATTAAAAGAAAAAAATGTGATTGGTTGAAAGTAAAATTTGCAATTAGGGCTAAAATAGTTTTTGTAAACGTGTGGGAGTAGAGTGTTCATTCAGAATTTATACGTTTGTTTTGATTTGAAATACGGTGTTGTTTTGATTTGAAAGACGGTGTTGTTTTGTTTGTTTGGTTTGGTTTGGTTTTGAGTGCAGAAAATGGAAGAAAGTGAAGAGTTGCGATCGATTCTGCCATACCTACCACTGCACATGCGTTCTTCTTCTCTGTTTTGGCCCTCCCAAGCGGCGGAAACGCTCAGAGAACTCGGCGGAGGTCGAGTTCACTCGGGCCACCTCTTGTTCCAGGAAATTTCTCACCTCAGAAATGCTCTTTCTCTCTCTTCCAAACCCTTATCCCCTTCCACTTCGCTTGGTTACGCACACTTTTTCGACGACGTAACGCTACTTTTTTTCCCTCACTTTTACATTTCATCATTTCAATTGCCCGCATTACATGGATTTGTTTCAGGTTATGTCTGGAGAGGAATCTAGGAAGTGGTTTCAGGAGGTGGTTCCTGTATTGGCCAATTTGCTCTTGAGATTGCCCTCTTTGTTGGAAACACATTATCAAAACCCTCACAATGCTATCTTCACAACAACTGCTCTTCGCTTATTGGATTCACAGCAGCCGGGGATAATCTTCCTTAGCCAGGTTACTTTCTTAAATGTTACTCTTTTGTATTTTTCACTTCAAATAAGAAACAGTTCTCAAATCACTCACATAATAGTAAAACTTTTCTGATACTGATATTGCTATTGCCATTGATTTGAGGCGGCCACCGCTGTCATAACTGTTGCTTGCATGACTAA
>Ga0123342_1005299_pt1 | contig 18844 bp, 7 predicted proteins | sample Turbeawhitnodule_FD_89960 | JGI IMG/M metagenome (GOLD analysis project Ga0123342, IMG submission 89960) | Root nodule microbial communities of legume samples collected from Mexico - Turtle bean Mexico white nodule | ecosystem: Host-associated > Plants > Roots > Nodule | place: Mexico: Nepantla...
AAGGTGGAATCCACTAAAACCAGTTTCAATCACTTACAAACACAACAGTTCTTGAACACTACAAGAACAATACAACCAATGCTGAAAAACCCTATTTCAGCACACCTTGCACTCCAAGAAACCTTATCAAGGACTGACTAACACTTACACCTTTACAAACAAGAATAAAGGAAAGATAACACCTGAAAAGAAGATGCAAGAACTCAAAAACCGTAGTTCAATTTGCTGCAGAACTGCACCAGCACCTTCACCAAGATCAAAGTTTTCCTAGAAAAAACACACTTGAAGATCCCTTTGGAAAACCTTTCAAAAACTCTTTTCAATCCTTCTTCTCACATAGAAAGTGTTTAATCTCTGTCAAAAACGTGATTGCTCAACACCCTTTCATGTGAGGGAAGCATTTCTTTATATAGAAAACAGTTTCTAACTACTTTTCAAAAAACAGTTGAAAAGCTATTATGAAAACAACAGATTCAGTTTAAAACTAAACAGATTTATTTTAGGAAAACTGCCAACTCAGCTAACTGAAATAACTGACTGAGTTGTACCTTTGGTGCCCTAACCAACTTTTGAAAATCCTTTCAGCAAACCAAAAATAAACCTATTCTTTTACAGAGAAACAAATTTATTTTTGTGCAGTATCCTGTTTTTTTGAGAAAACTTTAAAAAGCTTTTTGAAAAACCTTTAACCACTTCAAGTGCTTGATCTAACCTTGACTAGGAATCTAGGGCATGTCATGTAGCAAAAGGCAACCTTACACATACACAAGCCTAAATGCAAGATCATCTAAACCCATTACAAACTTCAAAGCAAACTAGTTATTTTCTACATCAAACACATACTAAAACTAGGTAGAGAAGAAGCTTCATCCTTCTTCAACATCATGAAATGGATTCCCAAAGGTTGTGAGGTTTTAAATGACAAAAATAAATCAAATGGACCCACATTTGTAAGGCGACCAAATCTTGTTGCTTGAATTCATTTTGATGCAGGGATACTGAAGAAACATGAAGCTCTAAGTCATCTGATCAGGTTCTTGGAAGAAAAGGATTGAGACTGGAACTGAATTAAGGATGTGTACCAGTCCAAGATTTTCCAAAAAGCCAAAAGAAGCATTCTTGATCAAAAACAAATGACTCATTGAAGGGATTTCATAAAAAGATAAGACCTTCCTTATCTTTGCTTTTTAATTACTGATTCATGATTAATTTCTTTTTCAAATGAGCAATTACATCTGTTTTGAACCTTTCTCAGTCTATGCTTGAAAGTCACATGCTGTTAAACTATTGCAGAAAAACAACTGATTGTTTCCTCGAAACAACCGATTGTTTCTTCTCTGACAGCACTGTAAAGAATTGAATTAATTTCTCTATACATTCTGTCTATTGCAGATCTCAATAATGAAAGGATCTTGAGTCAATAAAGCAGTCTTGAAAGCCTAATTTGGTTCTGGAGGAAGTTACAAGATGTCATAAAGGAATATATTCCATATCTTGGAAATTCAATAGCCTTTATGTCTAGTCAAAGGTCACATGTGTTGACCATGTGTTTTTCTGCTCTTTTCTGATGTTCTTTGTGCAGTGCTTGGACCAGTTTCTTGTCTTGAAGACTGAAACCCACAATCACCAAAGGATCAAAGAAGGTCTCTAATTTGCTATAAAATATGTTACAGCTGTTTTCCTTCACAAAAACAACCAATTGGGTCATCTCTTGCAACATTTCTTTCTCTCCTTGTGTGTGTGCCTTTGTCTCATTCTGTTGTCATGGATTCCACTCCACCTACATCCAAGAGGATCAAAACGAGGGTTGTAAGGTCAGGAGGAACGCTTGAAGGCTGGTTTTCAGGAGATAATGAATTAATTTAGAGGTATCGCTTTGAGACAAGTACAAAAGTGATCAACAATCCAAAAGTTGTCTCCTTTGATTGGTTGAAAAGCCAAAAGCTAGACAATGTGAGAAGGCTTCTCAAGGATCATCTACTGAAGAGATTCTTGGAGATGAAGGGAAACATTTATCCAGATTTAGTTTGGGTGTTCTACACAAATTCAAAGTTTGAAGGAAACAATCTTGTTTCACATGTTAAAGTTGTAGACATGGAGATTACCCATGATGTATGGGCTGCTGTAACTGGGTTAAAATATGTTGGTCTTAGAATCAATAAAGGAAACATTGGTGTTGTGGAAGATTTCAACAACATTCAATACTACAAAATTTGTTTGAAGAACCCACAAGCTCAAGTAAGAACTTGTTCAGTTGAAGGATTGAAGTTAGATGAAAGGGTGTTTGCTCTCATTGTCACTTGGATTCTAACTCCAGGGGGGAGCAACCATTCTGTTTTGACAGAAGAAGATCTTGTCTATATCTACTGCATCATGAAGAAAGTCAAGATCAATTGAATTTATATCATCAAAGAGCATATGCAAAAGTCCATGAGGTTAAGTGACTACCATTATCCCTATGTTGTTTTAATTTCTAAATGTCTTCTCTATTTTGAAGTGAATCTTGAAGATGAAACCTCTGAGTTAGTAAAATCAACACAAGAATTGAACAATGGTTCACTAAGCAAAATGGGTTTCACCAAGATAAATGGAAGATGGGTAAGCAAAGATGGTGATCATGGTGGTTCCTCAAGTGCTGCAGCTACTGATTTTGATGAAGAAGATCAAGCTACTGATATGGATATTCACAATGAAGAACAACCTGCAACTAACTTGGATGCTAGAACGAGTGTTGGACATCAAGGGGATGGGATTCCCTCAATGTCTTCTTTTGAAAGATACATGGTGGATAGACTTGATGGCTTTGCTGAAAATCAAAGAAATCTCAATCATCTTTGTGTGAAAATTTCCAGAACATTGACAACAGATTCCAGAGCATGGACACTCGCTTTCAGACCCTGGATGAACAGATTGAAGTTGTTCAGAACCAGATCTTTGAGCTGCAATATGTCAAGGATGACTGAAGAAAAACAACCGATTGAATGCTCGAAACAACTGATTGTTTTTGCTTTGTAGAAGTTTTATTGTTCTTTCTTTTTATATTCTGTTTTATCTGGAACAATTTATGTTTTATCTCTTCCCAAAGTCTATTTGTGAATACAAATAGGGGGAGATTTTGTGTTGTGTTGTCTAAAATTCTGCAAACTCTATTTGATTAAGTGATTGTTAATTCTGTTGTTGTTGCTGATGTTTTATGGTTTGCCTTTTTGGCTGGTTTTTCTCTGCTGTATTGGTTATGCAAAAAAAAGCTAAATGTGTTATTCTAACCTGCTGCCATAGATGTTGTATATTGCTTAAACTTTGTTTTGCAGGAACTGCTTCAGATTCAAACAAGTCCAACACAAGCAACCAGGGATTTGTCTTCATCAAATAGGGGGAGATTATTGATCAAGAGTGATCAAAGGCTTTGAAAATTTCAAATCCAAGTGTTTGATGCAAGGCTGAAGTTGTTGTTGTATTTAGGATAGGATCTGGGTAGTTTATTTGTGTAATCCACTCTTTGTTGAATCTAAAGCTAAAGTGTTTTAAAATCTTTTAAGATTAAAGTGTTTTTCAAAACTAAGTGAAAAACAACCTGTTGTTTTGTCGAAACAACCAATTGTTTTACTCTTAGGTGTTTTTGAAAAGGTTGAAAACTGTTTTGGTTGGTTGACTTGCTGACAAACCAAAACAATCGATTGTTTCGTGATTTCAATCGATTGTTTGTTTGAAAAACCTAACAGAATTTTGTTTTGTTAGTTGAGTGTTCTTTAAATGATTTTCAACTAAATACGCTCCTGTATTAAATGCTTTCACCAATATTTGAAAGCTATAAATAGTTTGTTTATGTTTTATAACAAACAAGAAAAACAGATTTGAGTTTTTCAGTTGTGAGAGATTGCTTTCAAGTTTTTGAACATTCACTTTTCAGCTTTGGTTTTCTAAAGAGAGAGTGGAATATGATTACATCTGTATTGATTTCAGATTGTTCTGTAAACAAGTGTAATTCGTTCTTAATACTTTGTAATTTCTGGTGTTGTAGCCAAGGAGTGTTGTGTGCTCTTGAGGTTGTCAAGATCAACATTAGTGTGTTTCTTAAAGGGTTCAAGGTCACTTCTTTGGTGGTTTTGTGTGTAATCTGTATTGATTGCTTAGTTTAAGGAACCACGCTCTAATTAAATTAAGGGTGATGATATTTTGACACCTCACCCCACTTTACACCCACAACAAAATATTAATATTTGTAATAAAAAAAATAAAAAAAATATAAGCAAAATAAAAAATGTTAAATAATTTTTAAAATTAAAAAAATTATAAATAATTAAAATATTAATATTTATTGTAATGTAGGGTGGAGTATGGGTGTCAAAAAACATTAAATGTTTTTTAAATTAATACCATAATTGAATTGAATATTATGGTAGTGTTTTTTATAAAAAGTTTTCATGTTAGATATAATTATGCTACTTGACATCTCAACTAGGATGACACCTCAAATAACAACAATCATTTATCATCACATGAAAAAAGTATTATTAAAAAAAATATTATTAAAAACAAATAGAAAAATATTTTTTTATATATAAAGTGAACACAAACAAACATATATAATGGCTCTTTGGTAGATAACACGGTGGCTGAGTTATAGAATGAGAAAGGTAAGAACAGATGTCATACAATGAATTTTTAAACTCAATAAAGTTTATTTGATACTTTAACTCTGTTAAAAATATTATATTATAATAAAATAATCAAAGTTTTGGTATTGACCACAATTCTAATTAAATGAAATACACATATAAATTAATAATATAGTTTAAAGTAAAATGTAATTAAAAATAATTTAAAAGTTACCATTATAATAACACCACACGTCGTAGCTGAGTTATAGAATGAACGGAGGAACAAATGTCTTACCATGAATATGAATATTTAAACTCAATAAAATTTTGTTTTCAATAATTTTTTGTAATCGTTGTTAATATATCATTATTAAAGTCGAAAAACTCTTCAATTGTTATCATACCTGATAAACAGTTTTAATAATTGTAGCCATTCATTAACAATTTATTTATTATTGATAAAAAAAAATAATTATAGTCATTCATTTTAGAAGAAAAGTAAACCTTCTTCACACTCATATGTATCACACTGACATGTATTGATAAAATATTTAATTTAATAAATATATTTTTTGGTAGTATGGTTTCAACACAATTTTAAGAACCCAAATATAATATTTTTTAAAAACTCAAACTTAAGTTTCAAGACCATTCTAATAAAACTGGTTACATACATATCAAAATTCATCTTATACTAGTACAGACTTATAAGGATATGCCCTTTTCCCCTGAGATAAAAAAAAAAAAAAAAAAACAGTAAAATTGTCCACTGCACCACATATATGCAGCAGGTCTATCAACTTTGTAAGAAAAATCTATGTATTTTGATCTCAACTGATAAATGGTTTTAACAACATTCATAACAAGTACTTTGTTTGTTTGATGCATGCAGAATTTGCAGCAGTAGCAGCAGTGTTTTGGGTATGTGAACCTGAAACCAGTCCTGCAATTCATGGTAGCAATGAGTTTAGTATATTTCAAACAAACACCCTTTTGCATTTTCTCAATAATATAATGAATAAGGGTTCTTTTTTTGTTACCTATTTTTGGGATTTTTGAGGATGCTTCTTTAGACTTATGTTTTCTACCCTGAAAATGATCCCTCAATCCTTTCTCACTTGTGGTAAAAATCTTACACAGGCTGCAACTCCACTCCTGTTTTGCTTTCTTCTCCAAACTAGATGACCCATGTTTATTGCCATCAATTATAGCAGGTGTCAAAAGTGTCACTGCTTTTCGTTTTCCACATAAATTACCAGCTTCTGGTTTAGCCTGCAATGGAAGAGATAAAAACCAATTTTTTAAGAGATTTTTTTTATAAAGCTTTCAATGTTATATCATTATGCTATTTTACTTCTTAAATATGCTAACACCTAATAACAATCATATGTTATTCCACGAAAATTGACATCTCAACTATACTAATACCTAATAACAATCTGATATCACACGAAAAGAGAAAATCATTTTATCAGATTCAAAACATTAGTATGAAAAATGAAGGTAAACACTGACCAGTATAATAACATTATCCTTCTCGTTATTCTGCCTATGATGTTTTCTGAAACTATCATGATTATTGTCACTAAATTGAGTCATCGTTGGATTAAAAGGCATTGAAATTGGTTCTCCAAAGCTGATTCTTGGTAGTCTTTGCATGGGAATTTTTCCTATTCCTTCAGCCATTTCCCTCCTCACTTCTTCCTCCAACTCTTTTCGTCTTGCTAATATCATCTCACTGATGATTATTTCTCTCCTAATCTCTTCCTTCACCAGTTCTCTGAGTATTTTCTGTTCTTTCTGCAATTCTTGTTGGAATGTTTCCCTGGAACTGGTTCCCACAAATGCTGGTACAAAACTAGGCACAGCAACATTGCTAGGAAAACCTCTTGCTCCAAACTCAAACCCTAGAAAGCAAATAATAAATAAGACGAATTCACTAGACATAATAAAGTTCCTTTTAAAATTTTATGGGAAAAAAAATGTTAACAATAGAAAAATCAAAGTTACCAGAGATGATAGGGGGAAGAGCTTGTGGTAATGTTGCTGGTACCATTTGATTTTGACCATCTCTATATTTGAATTCCATGGTAGAAATTAGACCTTGAAACAAAGGAGAGAAAAGATGAAGAGAAAGAAAAATAGAGAATATGAGATGAAAGCCAATGTAATTAAATGATGTGATTGTATTTATAATCTCAAATGACGTGTGTCTGGAGATTTCAGTGACTTTGATATTTTATATGATTTTTTTCATCAATATATTGAGAATTTATCTAATCTAATTTCAACACTTGAAAAATAAAAAAGAAAAAATGTTTCAATTATAATGAGATACAACATATATAACATGCTATGATTTACATATCCTTTTGAACTACTGAAATATTTACATGGAATTTCATCCATTGTTTTTGTCAAAAATCACCAGAATGTAGTTTGATTCCTGAAAAGGAATATTAAATATGAATAAAATTTAATAAGTTAAAGATTTCAAATACTTATTGTTTCAACTTCTAAGCATTGAATATTTATTCTTAAAATCAGCAAGAAATTAAATATTTATTAATTACATACATCTATTACCATTAATAAATTAAGAAAGTAGATAACTCCTTAGCATAAGTAACTGTCATGAAATTAATATACTAGCTTTTTTTTCTCTATGAGTTACATAAAATAGATATTTATTTTTAAAACGCTTCACTATTTTTTTTATTTTATTTTTGGGAACACTGAATTAGGTCATACTATATAGATGTTGCCTCAACATAGGTAACAACTAAAAAAAATATTAAATATCAACTAATATAATATAGAGACAAAAAATAATTAATCATTATATTAACAAAGTTAGATAATATTTTATAAAGTAAAAAATTATTGGTATCTAAACTAGTTTCTATTATTAAAAATATAAATTAAAACAGTTTCTAAATTGTTATCTTACTATAGTTATCAAGGTTTTAGTTAACTACTTTATATTCTAAATTAGTTTGTAATTAAATTAGTGACTAGTTAGTAGGTGACACCTTAGTAGCTAATGTTAAATGCCGATTTATAAACTATTTTAGAAATTTTTATCAAAAATAAAAACTACTTTAGATACCAATAATTTTTTAGTTGATAAAATAGTATCTAATTTACTCAATATAATAAATAATTAGTTTTTGTCTTTAAATTAGTTGATATTTAATGATTTCTTGTAGTATACAATTTTATAAGGGTTGTTTAAGGACTACAAGACCATGTTTATAAAATCGTTGATTATTTATACCATATATTTTAATCGTTGTCAATGTGAGCTAAACCATAAAACAATGTCTAAAACTGAACACATGCATAAAAATGTGACCTGAAAACGACAATATTTTAACAATTATTAATTATGAATCACTATAAACCACACTTTTGGTGTCTAAGCCATAGTTTTGTGGCAATGACCTTTTAAAAAAATTAAACCACGAGTGTGACCTAAAATAATAAAAATATAATCTTTAATAGTGGATATTTTAAAACATATTTAATTAAAATTTTCTTTAATATAAACAATAGTTATTTAAAGTCACAATTATTCAAATACAATTGTACTAAACATAAATATAACACTTAAAAAATCGTTGTCAAAAAATGATAATAGTTAAAGAAGTGTGCCTGATATTGGATAAAACACTACAAAAAAAATTAATTTTAACAAAGGTTTTTTTAGAAGAGGTTATAAAGACCTTCATTAGTACATGGGGTTTTTTTAAACCCCTGATAAGTTCCTATAGTTTTACCAAAAATAACAATTTTCCTTTTCTTTGTTTTTTACTTTCCCCTATTGTTGGTGGCACAGTACTTCTCATGTTTTATTTTTTCAAAGACTACAACTTCCTCACCTTTCTCAGATTTCTACACATTCTTCATTCGAAAGTTCGGCTCTCTCATGTTTAAACATTTCTCAATCCCTGGAAAATCATCTCACGTTCCTTCAGCTCTCTCACATTCTTCCCTCCGTTCATCCCTTCATTCTTCCCTCTGAAGCTTCATTTCTCACTATGTTTTTGCCCTAGAAAATCATCATCAACTTCTCTATTCTTCCCTTTGAATTGAAGGTTCATTTCTCACTTTACTTTTGTTATATTAGGTATTTATTTTCGCTTTTTCCCTATTTGATTTTTCAAATTTGGTTTTCATCTTCTCCATTTCTCATTTCCAAAGTTGTGGTGCATTTTACACAACGTTCGTGCCTCAGGTTTTTCTCAAGGATCGAATACAACTCTTGGAACATTGTTTTTTATTAGTCTCATGTACGATCTTTTCTCATTGTAATGATTTTTAGTTTTTTGGTTTGATAACGTGTTCTTCGAGCTTTGTTTTTCTTACAAATGTTCTTGATATTTTTTTAAAATGTATGCATTTTGTTTTTAAGGGTACAAATGTGGACTAGACTATAGGGAGATTGTTTTTAGTAAGTTGGCACACTGTTATTATTATTAAGAATAAAGAACAATTCATTGAAGTTTGCTCTAATGGCACTATACCTTGAAATAGTAGTTGGTAGAGAAATAAGATTATCCCAAAAGAGACTAATTGTATGAGAGAATTAGCACATGTTTGACTTAATTGGGGATCACTAAGTGCATTACACAACGAAAATGATTATGGAACAACTGAAAGCATATTCGTTTTGTAGTTTGGTGAGTTCTATTATGGTAATATACATTTATATAGGGGAACCATCCATGGATTCCAAACTTGACCCATGTGTTTTGTTCCGAGTGTTTCAAATCTGGACTTGTCATAGAAACGTTTCAATGTGGCTTTATGGGCTGGTAGATGACTTTTACACCACCCAAATGATAGTGGACCTGCAGGTGACGCTACTGTGAAGTGTTCTTGGAAAGGTTTTTGGTGTGTAGAAGTGAAAGGGGTCTAGATAGATGTTGATGAACCTTGTGTGAAAGGATCTTGTGTTGCTGTATAGTTCTGCATAATTATGCAGAAAACATGCCCTGGTTTTTCACTGAACTTTGTTTTTTTTTTTTTTTGTCTCTGTTGCACCCTGTTTTAGTCTGCAGTTTTTGGCCTTAAAAAAAGTTGTTTATGTTTTGGTTAGGGTCACTGTAGAGACTGTGTGGTTTTAATTAGTTGGAGTGTTTGTATCATTATCAACCAAGGATTTTTTTAGTATTTCATTTTAATTTATTATCCTACAACTTTGAATTTATGTAATTATTATCCTTGTTATGCAAGTGAAGCAATATTACCTTTGCAGATGTGTTTATTATCCTTGTGATGCATAAATTTATGTGTTTATCTTATTGTTTGTTGACCACCTGAAGATGAAGAAAATACCAACCAATAAGAATAGTTCATTTGCAGCTTATCCTCCATCTCATTCAAGTAATATGTTCAATTTAAAATTTTGAGTTTTAATTTTCATTAATATGTAATGTTACATCTTCAAGAGTTTTATTGATTGTTAGGAATCTTGAAGATGAAATTTGCAAACTCAAGTAAGTCTAAGTCAGAAATTCAAGTGAGTAGTAATCCTTCAAGGCCTAGTACTCACCCTTATAAACCTGGTTAGATGTCTGAACTTTCATACAATTTATTTGTCGTCTATAAATTGCATTCTTCAATGTATTGATTCATTTGTAATTCACTAGTAATTTTGTGATTGATGCAGGACTTGAAACAAGTAATCCTAAAGGTATTCCATCTCCATTTCCCCATCCACCTCCATCTGCACCTCAAGAAGGTACTAAACATGGTCACCCTACACCTCCAACAGCACCCGTGTGAGCAATAAAACATATGTTCATGTCAAATTTATGTTTCAATCTCTTTTACAACGTGTCATATAATTTTTCTTCATTTTAATAGGAAAAAGAGTGTGGCCACAAGGTTAGTAGAGGAGATATACGGATAGTTATACATAAGCATGCTAATGGAGCATTTGTGAGTGATGAAGCAAAGGAAATTGGTGTAATTTTAATTCTAATAAAGTCTATAATTTTCAATCACACTTAATGTAAGTTTATTTTATTTCTTCTTGTGCTCTTTGTAGGAAAAAATTCAAGCATATAAATTAACCTCATCATCATTCATATCTAAAGAAATATCAACAACCGATTCCTTAGCTTGTGTTTTTGGAAGCCAGAAACATTGTGGACGTGTTAGGGGTTTAGGTTTGGATCCTTACCCTTCTAAAGTGTTTGGCTGCAATGCTCATTCGTATAGTGGGACATCTTCCAATACAGACTTACAAAATCAGGTTCATTATTTATTACTTTTTGATCATATTTTCTAATTTGGGATGTGAAGTTCAGCAGTGACAATGTGGCAACATGTTATATATGAGTGAAAGTAGGTTAACTGTTACCTTATTAAAAGATGGGGAACCTTGATTGAAATATCATATTAGAGACTTGTATTTGAGGCATATTAGAGACTTGTACGGTTTTTGGAGTTGGCCATAGTGAGTAGCAATTAGGGAAAACTAAAAGTTTTAAATGTTGATAAACAGTTTGTCCAAAACATAGTGTATAATATATTTTCAAAAAAACTTAATAAACCTAAGACCTAAATACACTTGACCTAAGCTAATTAAGGAGTTTCACTCATTTTCTAAGCTTCCTTGATTCGTGTGAAAGTGAAAAATGTTTGCTGTGAAAAATCCCTGATGGCCCAGTAGGATCTTTAGGTCCCCCTATACTCTGGTACCTTCTTTAATGCTCATTGGTATAGACCAGTTAGTGATTCTGACTTGTTTTGAAACGTGTTTCACCTTTCCAACTCCATCCTGAATTACTTAGCTATATCAGGATGTTCATCTTTGGTGGGTTCTAGATTTTTCACGTGAGACTCGTTAAATCTCATCTGAAGGTTATATCGGAGATGAAAAATTAACCTATTCAATTTTCCATCTAGGAAATTGGAATTTTCTTATGATGTTATGTTATGCAAGCTTGGAAGGTAAACTAGATAGCAAAAAATTGTGATAAACTATATATTTTTGGTGAATCAGATTTTCAGTTGTTGTTATATGGCTTCTAAAGCATTTTTCTTTTAATATTTATTTATAGGGTATTAATTAGTGTGGTGTTGTGACGTGATATAAGTAAACTAGAAACAATCATGCATATTATTGGTAAGTTCTGTTTTTTTTGAAAGTGGTGATTTAGTATAAAATAAAGAATGTGTGATTAAAGGATATTACCCTTTATTAATCAATTATTTACTTTTCTTGTTCTCAATTGTATATTATTATATTTTATTTTTTAGCATGGTATTGACTTATTTGATTTGGCAATAGTATTATGATAGCAAGTGATTAATTTCATTCTTTTTTTTTTAAACTACGTTTTTATGTTGACATCACAAGTCAATGAAATGAAGACAATGATGACTTTTTTTTGTGTAAAACTATTCTGGATAGTTGCCTCATGATTTTGCTATGTTTCATGCATCACCGGTAATCTTTATTAAATTAATATATATTTTATATTATAATTGGAATGTTACTTATTATAACTATTTTTATATATTAGGCATCCGATCAAGGAAGTGTTCCTAATGATGAAACAGATTATCAACATCAAGAATCATAACCGAAGAATGTTATTTAGTTGGAACTATTTTATTATTCACTTTCTTAGATTTCATAGGTTTTAGTTATTTGTAGGCATTGTTTTGTTTGTATGGTACACAAAGAAGGTTAACAAGGAGCTGCTACTTTATATTGTTAGTGTTGGTTTGTCTTTTCCCTTTTTTTTAAACAATGGAAAAACTTTGCTTTTTCTCCCGAAACTTTTGTATGATTTCCCCAAGTTAATTTGAAGTTAGTTGGGGATTTTAGCCACTAAATTGGGTTGCTCACACAAGCTTTGGTCATTGATCTTTTTGAAAACCTATTTATTTCATTCACATTGTTTCTGTTGGACTAAATTTTGCATATAGATTACACCGTTTAAGATTGAAATGACCCATTGTTTAGATAATTTTGCTTTTTATCTTGAGATGTCATTTTTTGTTATGTGAATCGTAGAGAGGAGAGGAAAGAGGATTTAGCTGGTTTGAGATCAATACTTATGCTTAAGACTAGTCATTATAAATATTAAATTGATTAGAAAGCTGGGAAAATTTTGGACTTCGTAGGTAGTATTTAGTGCTCAAATGAGAAGCATGGGGTATACAGACTTACAAAGAAAAATCATTTGATGAAGTGGTGAATGACTCTAGCTGAACATTATGACCATGATTTGTTTGCTTCTCAATCATGTTGTTCCAAGTGATTTGTAGTTAGGGTTTTAAGGTATTCGACATGTTTTGTTGTTCAGTGTTCTTTTATTTGGTTTATTATGCAAACTTTTAACCCAAATTTTAGACATGAGTTTCTCTCAGCATATGTTGATCCATTTCATATACTTTTGGTTCTCGAATTAATCAAATCTTGGTGTACAAGGATCGCCTGTGTGCTTCTTAATATGACTTGTACGAAAAATTAAGTTTGATGGTACTCTTTCTAGCTTCTTACATAGTTAAATAAATTGCATACATAAAATAGTACTGTCTCTTGTTAGGTAAAATCAAAATTTGAAACTGTTAATCTTTTGAAATCTGAAACTGTTAATCAAAATTAGATAGTACATTTAAATTAGCCCATTAAATAATCTCTTCATTTTAGTAAATATTATCTAAATAATAAGATAGGTATTACAGCTAAGTGTACAATGATATTATCTAAGTGTACATAACAGGTTTATCTAACAACATGGCTTGTAGAGGAAAACCATTGGGTTATTTTGATTTACCATATCTACTATTTGTCACCTACTTTTTTTATATATACACCTCCTAAAAGTAATGGGGGTTTTCAAACCTCCAGGAATAGCGGGGGTTTTCAAACTGCCAAGAATAGCGAGGGTTTTCAAACTGTCGGGAATAATGGGGGTTTTCAAACCGCCAAAACTAGCGAAGGTTTTCAAACCGTCGAGAATAATGGAGGTTTTAAACCGCCAGGAATAGCGGGAGTTTTCAAACCGCCGGTACGCTAGTAATCAGTTAGCGACGCTAGATCTTCCAATGAAAAAGCAAACCGCGAATAACGCACTTAACAATGGTTAAAACCGTCGGTAATGCCAAATATAACCCCATTAAAAATAATTTTTTTGTAGTGAAAGAAGAAAGTTGACAATATTCATAGAAGACATTACTTTAATGTTCATATATATAAAGTGATAAATATTCTAAATACTGATAGTCCCAATCTTTTAAGTATTGAATATTTATTTTTAAATAAAAAATAAATATTTATTAATTACATATTTTTATTATTTATAACAACATTTTCTTTTTTATATACATATTTTATATTTTTATTCTATTTTTAGTTATGTTTAAAAATTAAAATAAAATAATTATTAAAATATTAAATAAACGCTTTAACAGTATAACACATCATAATTACTTATATATTTATGTAACCACCGATTAATTTTTATATAACTATTACTATTATTATTAATATTATAGAGGATATATAACTTCGTATATTTAAATTTTTGTTATATTAAAATAAATATAATTTTTAGAATTTTATTATTTTTATAGTTTTATTTTTTATGAGTAATTAATTAAAAATATAATCTAAATATATATATATGTATAATTTTATAAAAATTATATAACTATTACTTTTTTTATAAAAACTATCGTGTTAGGCATCATTATGCAACTTGACATCTGAGTTAGGTTTACATCTCAAGTAACAACAATCATTTGTCATCACATAAAAAAAGGTATTATTACACTACAAGAAATTCATCAAATAGAAACCAATTTTTTAGAGACCAAAATAATTAGTTACAATAGTAACTAAATTATAGACCATTTTAAAAACTAAAAAAAAAATTGGTTTCTAAATTAGTTTCTAAATAGCTATCTAATTAGCTATCAAGGTTTTAACTACCAATTATTTAGTTTCTAAATTTGGTAGCAAATATTTTGGTTGTTAATTAGATATCAAATTATAAACCATTTAACAATAATAGAAACTAATTTAGAAACCAAAAAATTATTTAGTCCCTAAAATGGTCTCTAATTTAGTCACTATAACAACTAATTATTTTTTGTCTCTAAAATTGGTTTCTATTTCATGATTTTCTTGTAGTGTTAAAAAAATAAAAAAATATGGGAGGACTAGACCAAAACCCATATGTTAACAAAAACACATAGGTAAACTATACCAATTCATAAAGAATTCAAAGAACAAACTATATGAAAACCTATTATACCAATGAAATGATTTTCTATGAATAAATTTTAAATTAGTCAACTTATCAGCAACCATAACAGTCTAAACTTCAAGAAACGCAGAGAAAGCTCTAGTAAACTCCCCCATACTCCCACGAAAAATACCTCCACAAGTAGCAAGACAAGGATATCCCCTAGTAACCCCATCAGTGTTAACTTTAACCCAGTCTGGTGAAGGGAATTCCCATCTAACAAGAAGAGGACGAAAAACTTTACCAGTACGAGTATTAATACCAAAAAACCTAATCACGTTGAAATCCAACATATGATTCTTCATTGAAGCTTTAGACGAATTTCCCACTAGACAAGTTAAATCTTTAATTACAAAAATAGTCATAGAAACATCAATCTTATCCTGAAATCTAGCATAATTCCTCATACGCCATATCATCCAAATAGAAAAAACTATCACATTAAACTTAATTAATTTAATCAAAGGACTACCATCACTCTTAATAAAAGAAATAAGATCATCCTTATTAGAGAAATGAGAAGTAAGAAAAATATGCCGAACCCAACTCCAAATATGCAAAGCATTAGAACATTCAAAAAATAAATGTTGAATAGATTCCTCGTGCTTTTCACAACTCGTACACATAGAACATATATGCAAACCTTTATTCTGAATATGTTGATCTGTAGGAAGTCGCCCATGAAAAACTTTCCAGAGTACTAGAGTTTTTTAAGGCGAAATATATGAAGACCAAATGAATTTAACCCAACCACAAGGAACTCTTGGTTCCAAGAAAAAAGTCCTAGTTTATTTAAGAGTGAAACGACCAGACTCATCAAAAATCCAATTAGGAATATTTCGTTCCTCCCTAACCATGATATGATTAAAAAAAGGCATTGTTGTAAAAACAAGGGAATATTTCAGTCACAACCAGTCCAAAACTGAGAGACTGTATCTGGAATGCTAACACCATCAAATAACCCTGTAATATTGGCTAAAAAAGTAGTAGAACACCATCTATCATTCCAAAAATTAATAAAAGTATTTGTACCAACAGTCCAAGAAATATAATCTAGTATAGTAGAATAAAATTGCTTAATTCCAAGTTAAAGAGAGGAGGATCTATAAATCATTCTAAACTCGTTATTTGATTTAAGAACCCTGACTTTCAGAAGAAAAAGACCAAGGTCTGTTGTTGTAAGCAAAGTTCCAAGGCAAGCTTAAGAAGATACACATTATTTTCATGATGAAGGTTAATAATCTTCAAACCTTCATTCTCAAAAGGTGAACAAACCGTAGCCCAATTAATGGTAGTTATGCCTTTTTTTCATAATATTACCAGTTCAAATAAAATTTTGACACCACTACTCAACTTGCTTAAAAAGTGAAACAAGTCATTTATATATATATTAAAGTTATTAGCTAGAAATCCAGTAATCACCGTATTAACCAACTAAATCCGAATCATCATGTTAAGAGATTTATTATCCGTCCTACAGAAAACAAATATGTCACCAGCATATAAAATATGAGAGAGAGTGAGATAACCTTGTAGACTAACCATACGAAGAATCTTCTTACCATTCACAAGCTTAGAGATACCTCTACTAAGAACTTCCTCTGCAAGATAGAAAAGTAAAGAAGACAAAGGATCACCTTGTCTGGCACCTCTACTACAAGGAAACAAACCCACCAAACTACCATTTATTCTTATAGAAAGCATAGTTGAACAGAGAAACATATAACTATTACTTTTATAAACAAAAATATTTAATTATTTAAAATAAAAATAAATTATTTTATTATTTATTTTATTAAATAAATAAAAAATTATTTATTAAAAGACAAAATTATTCAATACTAAGATTATATAAAAAAAAGTATTAAATTGTGTAAATGATTATATATGAATTAATAAAAATAGATAAATCCTTGTTTTCGTGAAATTAATATGCCTTAAAAAAAGAAAACTCCTTACCAGTAAACGTTGTCATCAAATTAATATGCCAGTTTGTTTTTCTCGTGAGTTACATAAAATAAATGTTTACATTTATTTAATTAAAATTATAATCAATAAAATAATTAAGTACATTAACTATATTATAATTAAAGTTACAACTCATAGATAATATTATATTTGTTGTAAGTGATTTAATGAAATTTACATAAATCAAATAATAATTCAATTGGCATACTGTTCACTAATGATAGCATTACTTTAATACCTTTCTTTCTTTCTTCAAAAGAATAAATTAAATTATTAAGTAAGAGAGATTTTATTTCTTTAATTTATGGTGTTTTTAAATAAGATTATACAATAAAATGTGATTATTTTGATGAATTGGTTATTACTAAAAAAACAAGTTAGTGGAAAGATATTTTGATTCTAGTAATAGTTTTAAATCATATAAATTAAATTAGAACTATTGAACCAGTTTCAATCGAACAGAGGTCTACGTGTTTTTCAAAAGTTTTAGTTTCCTTCAATTAAATTCCACAATTTCTCTAAATAAATATTATTGACAATGTTTCCTTTTTCTTCCTAATATTAAAGCCATTACAACAAAATTAATAAATATAAATTAATTTAAAAATAAAAAGTAATTATTGGTTAAGTTAAATATTTTTTTATAAATTAAAAAAATTATTAATATCTAAAATAATTTTTATTATTAGTAAGAATGTATAAAATAATTTTAAATTGATATCTAAATTCGTTTTTAAGATTTTAATTATTAATTATTTTATATTTTAAATAAATTTTTAATTAAATTAATAATTAATTTAAAATTTAAATTAATTAGTAATTAAAATTTTGATAGCTAATATTAAATAACAATTTAGAAATCATCTTATAATTTTTAATAATAATAAAAAATATTTTAAATATTCATAATTTTTTAATTTAAAAAATAATATATAATTTAATTAATCTAATAACTATTTTTTATTTTTTAAATTAATTAATATTTAGTAAAAGAATTACATTTTCATTTTATTTAGCTGAAAGTTGACAATTTGCTATGATCAATAATGGTGTTTGAGAATTAGGAGATTCTAATTGTAGCGTGTATGATATACACAACTCATTCTAATTAATGATACTTTTATGTTGCTTAAACTTTTATTCCTTATAAAAGGTGAAGTATAATTCTATATTTTTTTTTTTACGTGTTTTTGGATTAGGCAGGGGATTTGTGCAGGTATGAGAGAGTGAATATGTAGAAATTTAATGTATGAGTGTTTGGATTAAGGGAGAGATTTGTAAAGGTTTGAGAAAGTGAATGTGTGGGAAATTAAGAGGATGTGTGAGTGTTTGGTGTAAAGACCAAGAAAAATAGTCTTAGAGTATAAATGGTACAATTAAAATGGTACCTAAATATTTTATTATTAAAGTAAAAAAGTTATATAAATAGAAATTTAGTTATTCAGGTTTCATTTTAAAAGAACCATCATCTCTCTAAAAACTCTTTTTCCTTTCCTCTACCTTCTCTCTAAAATTTCAACCTCCTCACTCATCAGATCAACGATCGGAGTTTCCCATTGGACTCCTGGCAGTGAACTCTACAAGATTGACCGATCAAAATCTTAGATAGAGTAAGTTCTTTCTTGGATCCTTTTCCTTTGAGTTAGTTTTGACCTGGTTAGGTTGCCTTTTAGTTTAAGTTTGCATGTGAGGTTTTTATCTTCAGAATTAGTCTCTGTTAGCTCAGGGTCTTAGTGATATAGTTGGATTTGTGATCAGGACTTTGTGGTGCAGGTTAGGGTATCCTTAAGCTTTTGGTGGGTTTGGAGCTCTTAGTGAGCATCTGCTAAAGTTCAGGTAAGGGAAGCTAGTTTAAAATTATCAATAGGTTAGAAGATATGAATGTGAGTGTGACGTGGTCACCAATTCCAAATTTTGTTGCAAGATTTCTTGTTTTGAGTAGATTGTAGTTTGATTGAAATTGAAAGTGTTGTGATTGAGAATTGGTTGTTTGATTTAAAT
>Ga0123342_1005300_pt1 | contig 18840 bp, 5 predicted proteins | sample Turbeawhitnodule_FD_89960 | JGI IMG/M metagenome (GOLD analysis project Ga0123342, IMG submission 89960) | Root nodule microbial communities of legume samples collected from Mexico - Turtle bean Mexico white nodule | ecosystem: Host-associated > Plants > Roots > Nodule | place: Mexico: Nepantla...
CTGTTCATTTTCACATAAATCGATTTATTTTCTGTAAAACTGTGTTAAACACTGTTTCTGCGAGAAAGTTTTAAAAGGTCAATTCACCCCCCTCTTGAACTTTGGCACTATTAAACCCAACACCTACCGTAGAACAAAGACTGAAGATATCAACACCCAAAATTCCTTATTGAAGTTATTATCAAAATATATTCAACGAGAGTTTCTCAACTTCTTGAATTGTTTCTTGAAAGCATGTAATGAGTAATATCAAAAGTAAGTTACATTTCAAGAGAACACTAAAACCAATTTCTATAAAATAGCCGTAAGAAAACCTTAATGATTATGTTTAAAGGTAATTGAATATTTTGTTCTTTGTAGTATTTGAAAACACAACACAAAAAAACATAATTGATCGTTCCATCCATTAATCGATTAAATATGCAATTTTTTTAAAAAAGATAATCAATCATATAAAAAATAATTGGTTAAATGTGCTTGTAATTTTTGAAATAAGTTACAATCTAATTTATTAATACTAAAGATAATTAATTACTTCACTAATGGTAATTGATTATGTTAGGTGCTAGTTGATTAATATGTTTTAAAAAGGCTCTAAGATGACTATGTTTCTAATTCTAAGATAAATTCATGATTCACACTCATTCAATCTTGAAAGTTATAAGCAATCAATAAGTTATATTATATTATATTTGAAATAAAAATGAGTTATATTATATTTGAAATATCTAAATACCAAGTTCAATAAGTAGTTTAATATATTTCTAGCAAGAAGTTTAGCAAAAAAATTAGCTAATTGATTTATTGTATCAATGAATTTTATTTCACACTTCCTTCTTAAGACATGATCTCTAATAAAGTGGTGTTTTATCTCAATGTGTTTGGTTCTACGTTGTTGAATGAGATTTTTGGTTAAATTGTTGGCGCTAGTATTATCACATATTAATGACACCTTATTTAACTTAATATCATAGTCGGGTAGTTGTTGTTGAGCCAAAGTATTTCAGCACAATGACTACTTGTAGCAATATATTCTGCTTCTAATGTTGGAAGAGCTACACATGTTTGTTTCTTATTATGCTAAGATGTAGATTGTTGCCCAACATGTGACATGTTCCACTTGTTTTCTTCTTATCAAGCTTACTCCTTACAAAATTTTAGTTTGAAAATTCACCTAAGGTTAAAGGAGTATCGCATGGATACCACATAACATTGATTATTCCTTTAGGTACTTTAGAATTCTTTTAGTAGCAATATAGTGAGATTCATTTGGATTTGAGTGATATCTAGCACACATACAAACATCAAACATGTCAGGACTTCTTGTTGTTAGATAAATTAGTGATCCAATAAGACCTTGCACTTGGTAGAGTCAACAATTGCTCCTTTTCATCACAATCTAAGATCACAATCTAAGTAGCAATTTGTGGACATTTCTTGTACAATATTTCTCTTTCTTTATCTTTTTATATTGTTGTTAACCAATCTTTTATAAATCTTGGTTTTCAAATTAATTCCATCCAGTTTCTCAAATTGAATTAATTTTAAAAGTACTTGAAGAAAGAGAAAATATTTTAAAAACCAAATCACCCCTTTCTGTTTATCTAAGCCATATATTCTTTTCTAACCGTACATATTATTAAGCCATTTTGAATTAGGAAAATTATAAATGTAGGTTTACAAATCAAGAATACAATTAGATTGTAAGATGAATGAGACACACACGGTTAATATAGGAGAAAAAATTAAGGTAGGTTCCTTCATGATCACTTCAATTTAGAATTTAAATCAATTTAATGAAAATCAAAATTAGTGGACGTGAGCAGAGATCAAGAACCGAAAAGAAAGTCAATGTCAATAGTTACAAAACCTACAATTTTTTTTTATTAGGAATAAGTTTTTTAATCAAATAAATTAATCCAATGAAGATGGCAGCTGGAGAGATAGCCAATTACAGACAAACAACTTTCATTGTAAGTTTGGTAATGAAAGAATGAGTTAGCACAAGTTAAAGTTTATAGTTAAAAAAAAAATTAAATGAAGGTATACATAAAGTTTTAATTGATTAAATTGTTAAATGAAAAAATTAAAACATTGAGAAATGAAGATAATATCAAATTATTGAACGCCATAAGTAATTTTAATCAACTAGGTCATGAATCTAATCAATTATAACATAAGAAAGTGACATGAAGGACAATAATGGAGTGTTTTTAATTGAATAAATCAATATAAGAATCAATTAAAATTGTTACTAAACATATCAAATCAATATCATATTTAGAGATTTTGGTATGGGTAGGTTGGTGGTGTATATGGGTGAATAAGATTTTGTATTTTAGGATGTCTTTGATAGCCTTCGTGGATGGAGGGGATAGGAGGTGGAAAGCTTGACAATATTACAACAATATATGCAAGAAATGGAATGGAATAAAAGACAATAGATGAATACACAAATGAAAAATGAAAAATGGAAGAAGAGTAAGGAAGGGTGAAGATATTGATATGTTACAAATCTTCTAAAATGTATTTTTCTTAGTGGGGTATAGTTATTACAACATTCAAATGTTCTCTTTACATATGTTACATGTATGAATTAACTATCCATAAGCACAAGTTCAAAGTTGAATCACAACTAGTTTTCTATTTATGACAACATAAATTTGATAATATTTGCTTAAATCAAATTAATATTAACCAACAACTTCCAAAGCCCAAATTTTTTGTTAAAGGAAAAATATGACTCCTACAACATTCGTAAAAGGTTTTGAAGGAATCATTTGTTATTGAAAAAAATCAAGAAACTTAAAATAAAGTATATTTGAATGTAATCAATTATTTATTATATTAAAAGATTGTTGCATGTTTTTGTATTTACTGTTCAAATACTTAATAAGAAAAGTTAATTTTTTTATGCATGGATACTAATCCACAAGCAACACAATATCAAGCCTATAACTCTGGAAGGATTCAAGTAATTATATTATCAAGCTCAAATGGATATTATCTTAAAAGATTATACAAACACCAATTATTTTAATTAAGACCTATATCAATGACAAAGATTCTAAAGGTTCATCATCAATCAAGAAATGCATAGCATATGCAATGTATTTCAATTATTTGTCAAAAAAATTCTTTGTAATATTGTATAATGGGAGTACGATAAACCTTTAAATGCTTCCTTTCATGAAGTCATTCACATGTGAGGTAAATGTTACTATATTCTCTCTTTGAGAGGAATACTTCCTTTAATCTTTTTGTGTGTTTGTAGTCAGGAGTGACCACTAAGTATACTCTAGTTCTCAATCTTACGAGAGATTGAATGGATAACCAGGAGTGACTAATGAACTTGTTTGTAATCAAAGTTTTGATCAGTGGAACCCTTTAAGAGTCTCTTAAAGGAAAATTGAAGGAAACCTGAAGAGTTGTGCGTCATTCTGTATAAGCTACTAAGTTATTGTCCTTCTAAGTTCTTATTTGTTAAACATTCTAACAATTTTGTGAGAAAAATATGTAACTCTATTCAATCCTCCTTTTAGAGCATGCATACTACTTTAAACTATATTTCTAACCAATGTTTCTTTAGACTCGACTGATCTTATAGAACTGGTATCTACTACTTCTATAAGATTTTGTTTGTTCGTAATATATTGCGTTCAAAGCTTTAATACAACTTAAATCTATCTTTCTTTGTGTTCAACGTTTCTTGTTGTCTTCATTAAATTTTTCTTGTTGATATATTATCTTGTGCTACTTGTAATCTTGTATGTGACATTCTTGGCATTGTCTTTAAGACATACATTTTGACCATACATACTTACCAATTTAAACAATTTGTTACATACCAAGTAACTTTGTTAGACAACTAAAACATTATATTATTTGTTATTATCAAACTATAAATGTCTTAGGTAAGATTCTTATATATAGACTTGTGTGGTACCCTCTATGAAATTATCTTCAAGTGTATGGATCTTTTGCAATGGTACCATCTTTGTGATTGTAACTATTAAATTTACAATGCTCATTTAAAATTAGAGTATAAACAATATATTTATCTAATTAGTTTATGAAAGATTGATTTAGTATTATGGAGGCTATAGGGCTTTAGACAACCCAAATGTTTATCTCAACAATTTGATATTGTATATGACAATATTTGATATTGTATATGACAATATGTGATGGATTATACAAATCAACCCATAACTCACTGTAAAAATAAATGTATAGGTGAGTTGGACATTTAAGTTTGCAAGTTCACGAGGCAAAGTGTGGGTCAACCCGCTTTGTCTCACAATTATATTATTTTAGATATACCTAATATTTTTATTCATTATTGCAAATCTAATTTTTATTTCATGATCTTTAATATTTTTTTTCATAATATACTCCTTTATTTACTCATAAGAAAATAGTAAATAATTAATCTTCTAAGTTTTGTTATCTCTATATTAATCCTTTAACATAGCGTGTTTATTTTTCATTTTTGTAACATACAAATTAACAATATTATCTATCTATAATCTACAATCAGAAGAGGAAAAAAAGAAATTATAAGTTGTAAAAGTGATTAATGTGGTTGGGGATTGTTTGAGTTATATAGTATTAATTAGTGATTGAGAAAGGAAGGTGGAAATAAACAGAATTGAATGCATACAGCTACTTGAGTATATTCAGAATTGAAGTGAATGGTATATTTAATTGTAGTGTGCTCCATGTTTATAAAATTGAAATGTTAAAATTGTTAGAGTTTTGAAACGTACTTGGTGGCTTCATACGAATCGACTCCGTCAAACTCGAAGCAAAATCAGCAATAATGCGAATAATTTAAGCGTTATTAGTAGTTTCTCACGGACAAGAATAATAATGAGATGCAGTGATGGAGAGAATATATTATAGCATGCGTTCCCTTATGCATTGAATTCATTTTATAAACCAAAGTTTCTTGTACATACAATAAACCAAATTCTTTTTAAATTTTAACACGACCTTTTCTAGGATTCCATGTTATGTGAAATGTGATCTAAATATTTTGATACAAAGAACTTGGCATGCTCAACAACTAAGATCCAATTTGAATCAGATATGATAGGTAAATCAATTCCAAGTTCATATGGATTAATGCTTTTCGTATAATTTCTACTCTAATCTTGTCCCACTTTCAAACAACAAAAGTATCAAAAGACATTTAAAAAAAAACTCACTAAAAAATGTAATCGTATCATATGCTTCCATTTAGGTCATTGTAATACATAGTCATGGTATGAAAACCAACTCAAATCTTAGATATGTTTTTATTTTTATTTTTTCCTTTCATTTTATCTTTCTTTTATATATATTAATGTTACTTCGACAATTATTGAAATATAATTTAAAAATTGTTTTATTTTAACAAAAAAATATTTTTCTTTTCATATATAATTTGGTGTATAAAGTTGTCAACATATCAGTATATAATATGAAATTGATTTTTTTTTCTAGTTCAAACTTTAAACTTTTTTGGACACTTGTTAGTAAAAAAACTATTAGAATGTAGATGTTATAATATTATAATACCGCTGAAAAATTAGTTTTTTACATAAAAATAACTGGTAAAGACCTATTTCAATAATTTTCTTATTACAAATATTTAAGAGGTTTAAAGTTTAGACTAGGAACACATAAAAAAATACAAATGAAAAAAAATAAAAAAATAAAAAAATAAAAATAAAAATATATATATATATATATATATATATATATATATATATATTTATTTATAATTTGAAGAGAGTGTTGTGTAGCTTACCAAATGAATGATGGAGAGAGTATTATATATGGTATATGGTCAGCTGATACGAATTAATTTTTAAATTCAAGCTGTACTTTAGTTGGAAACCCAATTTTCTTAACATTTAAATTAAGACATTGGAAATAAATCTACTCGTATTATTGTTTTGAATGAACTTGTCGGGGTTCCAAAATTTTATGACTGCAAATTGAACCTTTTTAGTATAGTAATCACGTTTTAACATTAAAGTTAATAAATAAATAATAAAAGTAAATATAAAGATTGAGTTGAAGTTCAAAGAGACTCCCTATGCTATGGACATGTTATTATATAAACTTTTGTGAGATTATCTTTTAATATGTTATGTGATATCATTCATTATATTAGTTCATACTCAATTATTAATATAATTCAGTAATATATTATAGATAAGAGTTTGTACGATTATAGACAAGAGTTTGTACGCAAAGCTTTGTCTCTTAGAGAGATTAAATAATTGATTTTTATAATTAATTAATTTATATAATAATAATCAAGTAATAACCACACAAGTCCCTTCAAAGTTAGAATATGAGTAAAATATAAAGTGAACGATTTGGAAGGATAAGAGTACCTTAAATCAAATAACTAAGTAGTAGTAGATAAGATAAAATTTTGGTAGCAAATAATATATCAATTTAAAAACTATTTTATAAAATTTTATTAATAATAAATTTTTATGTGTAATATAATTAGGAGATAATTATTTCATAATTAGTGTAAATTATTTCATAGTGTGTATTCCATTTTCTATTTACTAGGACAAATTTAATATTTTTTGAAGTTTTGATTTGAATAACTTTAATCACCTATCACATCTGCAAATAGGTTCAAAAAGTACATTCAACCTTTTGCTTTCAACTTGGTATCAAAACTTTCGATCTTAAGAGAATCTGCTTATGTTTTTTTCTGGGCAGTCTTCATTGGTGCAACTTTTTTTGTTTTGTTGATTGTTGCCCACCACTGTTGACCATCATCGTTGTTGTTTACCGTTGACCATCGGTCGTCGCCATCGAAAAAACATTCCAATAAGTTTTGTAAGCGAGATCACTACCATTACAATCAGATTTCGCCGATCTGCAAAACCCAATCGATTTTGTCTCATTGCTACCAACTCTTACAAATGTTGGATGTAAAGATAACCTCTCTTAGCCCCAATGATCTCCAAGTGTTGCAAGGCAACTATCGTCTTGATGAACGCAACTACCTTCAATAAGCCCAGTTGATTCGTACTACCCTCAAGGGAAGGAAGAAATTGAATTCCCTAAAAAGAGACCCTCCAACCAAAACCAATCCTAAATAAGAAGTTTCGGGCGATGAAAACACTATTATCATGGCCTAATTATGACATTCTATAACACCAGAGATCAACAATAATTGTATGTTATTCTCCACTACTAACGAAACTTGGGAAAACCTTGGTTAGACGTACTATTTGAAAAAGGATATTGCATCATGTTACGAGATAGAAAACAAGATCTTCAATACCAACCAAGGGAGACTTTCAGTAACAAACTACTATAGGATGTTAAATGGTTTATGAATTGAATTAGATCGTTATCATAATTTGAAAATGTAATGCACAGTCGACTTTACCAGACTGGCAAAGTTCCTTGAAAGGGTACGCTTTCTAGATTGAACTCTGAATTTGATCTGATTCGGGTTTATATTTTGGGTAAGAAAAAACTCCTTTCTCTCGAATTTTTTTCACATTGTACGAGGGAAATAAACTTGGAGGTCAGTAATGTTAAACTAGGGTAACTTTGTTGATGGTTCAACTAGGGCTATTGAAAAGGCCCTATAAGAGGTCCATCCTCTTCATTTGGAAAGCTTCTCACAAAGCCTAATTGTGATGATCGTTGATGCAACTATTGTAGGAAGACAGGTCATACTAAGAAAATGTGCTTCAAACTTCATGGAAAGGAGAAGGTCTTGGAACGCTCCGGAGGATTCAAAGGTACCATATAAAGGCGTGCTAATCAAGCATCATCTGACTCTGAAAGTGCGAAAGTCCCACCTCTCCCTCAAGCAGCAAAGGAGGTCACACCTCTCAGCAAAGAAGAGTTGGAATGTTTACAAGCTCTCATGGACTGACTTAGTAAGACATCTAACTCTTGTTCCTTAACCATGAGTGGTAAGACTTCTATCTTCTTATCCTTTAATGCTTTTAGTATTGAGAATATATGAATTATAGACTCTGGTGCTACTGACCATATGACACCTCATTGCTCTTATTTTTCAAACCTACATTGCTTTATCTAGTAACCAACATATTACTGTTGATAATGATTCCAATAGCCTTATTACTGGTTGTGGTAACATCCACTTTCAACCTTCATTTATTTTAAAAGATGTGTTTCATGGTCCCAAACTATCTAATAACCTCTTGTTTATTCATAAGGTTACCCAAGATTGAAATTGTACAATAATATTTTTTCCTTCCCATTGTGTTTTCCCATGCTCTTGCCATGAGATTGTTTAACAATCTACTTAGTATGTAGTAAATTGTTCAAATTGATAAGTATGTATGGTCAAATGTAGGTCTTATACACAATATCATGAAAAAGTTTATCACATGCAACATTGGACGCAAGTAACTGAAGATGATATATCAACAAGACAATTGAAGACTACAAGAAGCGTTGGATACAAAAGAAGATAGGTGTAAGTTGTATTAAAGCTTTGGACATAATATATAACGAACAAACAAAATCTTATAGAATAACTAAATACAAGTTTTGTAAGATCAAACAAGTCTAAAGAAACATTTGTTAGGAGTGGCAATGCGGGGTAAGCTCTCCATTTTGGCCCACCCTACATTTAGGTTGCAAAAAGTAGGTTATGCCAGCCTGGTCAGCATAAGAGTTGTGAGTTAGTTTTGTTAGCCCGCTCAACATAAGGAAAATCTTAAAAATAACCTACGTGCAAATGTTGCAACAATAAATTTATTTTAATGTCTTACATATATGTTGAATCCCATGAGTCTCTCATTGTCAATGAAATTTAAATAAGGTAAATAAATATAAGATTAACATCTATATTAAAAAATATTTTAAAAAAGTTAAAATTGATTTTTCATAATTAATATGAAGTGCAAGGAGATGATATTGAGGTGGAGGGAGAATTTTACTTAGCAAAATATGTTAGTCACTTGAAAACAAAATTACTCTTTTCCTTATATTTTGTAAAAAAAATCAAGAAGCTTTTGGAAAATAAATAGTAAAAATGAGGCATTAATCTATCAGTTTTTGTTGCACACTAAATAAAGTATATTAAGCATACACAAATCGTTTTTTTGTGTGTGTTATAATCAAAACCTGAATGTCAAATGTCAGAGCCTAAAAATATTTAACACTTTTACTTTACAAGAATTTAACTCTTATTTACCTTAATAATGATTTTAAAAATTAAACATTTAAATATTTGACTATCTAGATTCATCAAAAAAATGATATGGCGTAGGAGTTATAGGCTTTGAACTTGGTATCTTTGTTCTGAAAATCTCCAAAAAAGTAACCTGAATATATTGATTTTTTTTTATCAATTAGTATATAATTTTCCAAAAACTAATTGAATATTTGGAAATTATATTTTTCAACCATACAAAAAGTTTATAATGTTTGGATATTATTGCTATTTTAAACAAATTTTTCCTTTGAATACTATAATACATCAAATTTTAGACTATAACAAACCTCTAATGTGTTTTGGTACCTCTTTCATATTTCACTTAATCAAATACTCTCGAGACCAATTTTTTTTTAAAAAACCCCTTTAAAGTCTTTAATTTAGACTTTTGAATCACTTAAAATAGTTTTGTCACAAAATTATAGCCGTTAAAAGTTGAAACTTCAATTATAAAAAGTTGAGACGAAATAATATGATTTATTTGAATTTTTTTATATCAGTTGGTTAGTAATTTTTCAACATTAATATATGTTGGAACTAGACTTCGTAACCCTATCAAATTTATGTATCAATTAATAAATAAGATGTTAATATCGTTAATTCAAAAGTAATGGAGTAATTATTTTGACCAAATTAGTATGTTTATTAAATGTTGATTCGAAATCATTAAAAAAATTAGAAATACTAATTTCAATATAAAACAATTTTAGAAGTACCAAAAATTTATTTACGCTATTTCTTATATCAAAGATGTATCAGTGAACCCAAAGACTACAATATAGAAATAGAAATAAAAGACGTTCACAAGTTTTTTGGTACATGTATTCACAACATACATAATTTGTGTGCAGGTGATATACTAAAACAAAAGAATGAAAAAAATAATAATCATATCTGTTATAATAATTAAATTAAATATTATTTAAAAATAAATTTTAAATTAATTTCTATTATTGTTAAATAATTTATAAATTTATATTTAATTAGTTATAAAAAATTTTCTATCAAATTTAAAATCTAAATAACTAATAATTAAAACTTTGATAGCTAATTAAATATTAATTTAAAAATTATTTAACAATAATAAAAATTAATTTAAAAATTAATTTTTTTAATTTCGTAAAATAATGTTTAATTTAATCATTATAACAATTAATTTTTTTTCTAAAATTAATTTTTATTTATTTTTTTAGTGCAAATTCACACCGTATAAATAAAAATACAATGAGTAGTTGATTATCTTCAACTCTTTATTATATTATAAAAGCAAAATTTGTTGGATATGAAATTAAATTAAATTTAAATCAAATCTAATAAAAACTCATCTATAAAAGATTTATATTTTATTTATTTATTGTAATTTGACTAGGTCTAATTCATGCTTTAACAATATGTTCCATCATCAAATATAATGAATCTAAATTCTTTCTCTAAAATAGGATTTTCTTGTTTACAATTTGATTCCACTAAAATATTATCTTTTGTCAATTGATTTATTACTTTACAACAATGATAAGTGACACAAACAACGAATTACACTTTATTTTTTAAACTTGACTTGTTGACTATAATAACACGTAACATGAACAATAAGTGTCGTGTCACACTGAGATTGTAACAACCTTAAGAAATTATATTCACTTTTTTTTATAAAAAAAGGTAGTACCAAATTAGTAATACCAAAATGATGAATAAAATTGAAAAAATCATCATAATATTGAAATAAAAAATTCTATTTCATTTGTAAAATAATATGATAGTCATTATCTGAATTTATCTTAATAAAATTTGTTATTTGCTATTAACTCTATGCATTTTCACACTCAAGATATTCAGTCATCTACATCAACTACAAATTATATTATATAAAAACGTGTAAATCTAATTTTCCAAATAATATTTAAGTTTAAAATTCACTGATAAATAGAATGTAAAGTATACTTCACAAATCTGTAAATTTAAATTAAGCTTAAATAATACGTTATAACAATAATAAGTCTACTTTTTTTTTTAATGTTTTCCAACTTAATTAACAAAATAAATTGTGTTTCTATTTGTGTTAATCAACTAAATACCATATCTCAACTACTTAGATCTCAACTATGGAACACTCTGATTGAAAATGATTTACACCTTGTGTACATTGAGTAAATTATGGGCACCAAAGTATGATGCTAATAGGTAATTTTTATATATATTCTAAATTTTTAACTAGTTTTTCATTTTCTAATACACTACTGATCTTTTAATTATTTATTATATATATAATTATTTTCTTCTCTTTTTCTTATATGTTAATGACCCGATGATAATATCTTCTTTTAAATTTCTTTTTTTTCCTAGATGGAGAAAAATATTATTAATATGAAAATAGCATAACCAACGTGTATTTTTATTTTTTTATATAATTTATTATTTGCTTAAGAATTAATTGTTAAGATACTCGACCTAGAAATAATAATATTTTATAATATATTTTATAATATAAAAGTGTGTGAATCTAACCTAATAAATCAATTATATTTAAAGTTTACTTTTTAATATTAATATTTAATTTTATTATTTTTACAACACAATAAATATACAAACATAAATTAATTAAAATATATTGAAAATCAAAATCAAAATCAAAATCAAAATAATAAAATAATAAAATAATAATTAGTATTGTCTTAAACTTTAAAATGATATTTAAATAAAAATTATGTAAACATTCTACAATTAAAAACAGTATATTACTAGTTTATGAAAATTCATATTTATAGGATTAAAATTGAATGTATGCTGCCTGGAACCTGTGTGGATGCCCCGTGTAAATGAATTTAATTTTATTATTATTTTGTCCACTTTTTCTTTGTTAATGTCTTCTTTTCAAATGAGGTTTTCCTTGAGAGTGTGTCAAATAATAAATTAAAGAGTGAGTAAATACTTTTACTTAGCACACATATAATAAACTCTTAAAAAAATAAACTGCATTGCCAACCTTTGATAATATTCCAAAGAACAAGGTTAAATATTTTCATTACTGTAAATTAAAATATTCCTTTTTTCTACTTAAATAATATTTGTCTTAAATTTATAAGACAATGCACCTCCATCTGGATCATCATTAAACAGTGCTCTTTGAGTAATCCCGATTAAAATTATTCAATCTAATTAAGTGATATATATATATATATATATATATATATATATATTATTTTATTTGTATTACTATTTATCACCTTTGAAGGATTATATGTTTCAAAACTCAATATTTTTTGTACAGTGTACTTTTTAAATAATGTTTCTGAATTAAGAAAATATAGTGTAAATAAATAAATTATTCTTGATTTTTATGTTTAAGTGATGTAAAAATTTTCTACGCGAGGATAAGTCTCCTGATAAGAAAAAAAAAATGGAAATAACCTAAAATGTTAAAACTTTAAGTATATTAGCATAATAAATCAGGGTCAAACTTGATCGGTGGCTGGCTTTAAAATTTTGTTCCTAAAAACATTTTCTTAGTAGATTAATGAAAAAAAAAAGTGTTTATAAACCTGAGTAGTAACTATTAGGTTGTATAATTGATGGCTGTATTTATTGGCTTTAAAGAAGAATCTTGACTTTGAAGGAGAATCTTTTATAATAATTTTTGTAGTTGAAGGTGATAGTAAATAGATTGTAATGATTATTTTTATTTTATGTAAATCGATTAGTATAAAGTTATATTATTTTGGTGATAAAAAAAAACTATATAGTAACCTAAACTTTTAAGAGATTTAGAACTTTTGAGATACTGGAATAAACCAGAATCGAAAAGTAGAAAGGTAGAAGTGATGTTGAGACCTGGTCTTTGAGGTGAAGAAGTTTGTTAGAAGTAATTAGGGTAAAGAAAAAAAGATTAATTCGGTTTAATTAATTTGTTAGGAGACGGCTCATCTTCTGGTATTTAAAAATATGAAATCGAAAGAAAGAAAAGAGAAAGTTGGATAGACACAGTAGAGAGAAACATAACTGGCTTCCGATTCTGAAGGCCTAAACCGAAAACCCCTCAAACACAATGCTATTTCCATTCCCACTTCTTCTCTCTCTTTCTCTCAGTGAGTGTTGGCATAAAAGGATATTGACCTGGTAGAGCCTTGTGTTATCAGTGTTTCGAAATTATGCAGCCCTGTAGCAGAGAAATGCAAGGAATCAACGCACTCTTCAACTCTTCCCAAATCTCCCTCCAGGACCTCCACACCACCACCAACCAGATCCAGAATTCACACATGAACAACCACCACCACCACCAACAACAACCACCACTCCAACACCAACTCCCTCACTTCGACCCAACCTCTCAGGATGACTTTCTCGACCAAATGTTCTCCTCCTGGCCCGACCTCAACCCAAACAAGCCCCTGTGGGACCCCAATAACCTCTCCGACCAAACCACTCCCTCCAACAACGACAACAACAATAATAATACCAATAACAATGTCGCTTTCCCCTACGACGAACCCTCCACTTTGGCCTCCAAGTTCCGCGACCACCAGATCAGCGCCTCCACAACCAAAAACGCTGCCGCAGCTCTCATGCTCCAACACCAACTCCTCATGTCCAGAGACTCTCCGCTCCTTCACATGCCGCTTTCCTTACCTCAAAACGACGTCGTTGACGCCTCCTCCTTCAAATCCCCCAATCCCGTACTCCTCTCTCACCGCTGCAACCGTAAACTTTCCCTTTCATTCTTCTAAACTGCACTGATTTTATTTTTTTTCATTTTCCTAGGGTGGTGACACTTCAGTGCAAGCTCTCTACAACGGCTTCGCCGGATCTCTGCATGGCGCAGGTCAAGCCTCCAACCAGGCTCAGCATTTTCAACATCCTCAGGTTTGCGTTTGTCATTTTAATATCTTTTAATATAATTACTGTTGTTTGGCTTCGCTGTGAATTGTTGACGGTTATTCGTTTTTTATTTACAGGGAAGTTCGAATCCGATACAGGGACAGAATTTTGGTGCGCCGGGTGCTGGGGCTGCGACGAACCAAGCTCCGGCGAGTGGCGCGCCGGCTCAGCCGAGGCAGAGGGTTCGTGCAAGGAGAGGTCAGGCCACGGACCCACACAGCATCGCTGAAAGGGTACACACTGTTTTTCTTTCTGGCTTTAATTCTTGGCTTCATTTAATAACAGGTTTAGGTAATGGAGCCCAATAGTTTCAGGTCGTCGCTTTTGGTAGACAATCCTAATCCATTATTATTCAATAGAACTGTTAGTTATAAGTGACAAATTGAATAATAAGCTCAATTACGCTTTCTTTAATTCTTAGACTTTGAATATGTTATGTTTATAGCAACTCACGCTCTGCTCAATAGGTGAATAAACTATGAGATGGACAAACTGCTCCATGGTTAGGGTTTATAAATTATGAATTAAGGAAAATAAAGAAAGGTAGAGGCCACAGTAATAAAATTAGCTTTTTGTTACTATGAGTTGTTTGGATTTGTTTGTGGCAGTTAAGAAGGGAGAGAATCGCAGAGAGAATGAAAGCCCTACAGGAACTAGTTCCCAATGCCAACAAGGTAAATGCCCATCCTCAGTGTTGTTTACTATAATATTTATGGATCTAATTTGAGTTTAATAAAAGAAAGTGAAACGGAAGTCACAATAATCGGCCACACGATGAGGACTTTTTCTGCAACACAGTAACAGTAGTTTTGGTGTGTAGTGGGACAAATGGGTCATCTCCATGGAATATATTAGGTGTTAGTTGTTTTGATGTTACTGTCGTGTATTTCCATGTCAATGTTACATGGAAACTGGAAAGAAAAGAATAGTTGGTAAAGTCGCGTTCCGGAGGTGCTGTAAGCGTTTGTCTTGCCTGCTCATCATACGATTCCGTGCGTACTTAACATACCAAGCTGGATTGCAGAGGGGTTAGGACCCACTTTGCACAGTGATCACTGGTCACGGTAGGGACCAAGAAGGGTTGCTATTCTGACTTCTGAGTGATATGGAGGGGTAGACTAGGCATAACATATGAAAGAACAATGTTAATATAATTATTATTATTGTATGTTTAGAATAAATGGTGAATCCCTAATTGAAATATTAGTTTGATTTGTGGAATGACAGACAGATAAGGCGTCCATGCTAGATGAGATCATCGATTACGTGAAGTTCCTGCAGCTCCAAGTCAAGGTGCGCTTCCCGGGTTTTACTCTTCTGCTACTATTTCTTAATTTGATTTTATTCCTCATCAGCATCAAGTAATTGCATATTTTAATCATCGACTTCATTATTTAATTATTACAGGTTTTAAGTATGGACTTATGGTTATTAAATTCCACTCTCCTCTGTCGTCAATAAATAAATAAATCGTGTCATTGTTTGGGTTACAGGTTCTGAGCATGAGCAGATTGGGCGGTGCAGCTGCTGTCGCACCCCTTGTTGCTGATATGTCTTCTGAGGTTATTATTGTACAACTGCTTTTCCATTTTCATTCACTCTCTGATAATAACCCACCAAAAATTTCACACAGCAGAAAACTTGTTTTATCCTAGAATTATTAGGTAGCCGTACTATGATAATGAAGCAAAGTTTGAGAGGGTAAAATTGAAGAAAAACATGAGAGGGTTTCTATAAGAAGAAAAAAAAAAGTAATGAAGAAAATGTGGAACACTGTGGGCACCATGAATCAAAATGTGGGACAGATGAGTCTTTCCCACATCCCCACCAACCCACCCAACATTTCACTTCGCTTTGGCTTATTTCAATACTCAAATTCTCAATCACCACAAAACGACAATCCAAAAGCAGCACGCGTGCCCACTTTCTCAGATTCCCCTCTGTCTCTCTCTTTCACGCACACGCCCCTTTCTTTTTTTACTTTCCGTCAAAACCCCATGGTCACGTGACGGTTTGTGTTTGCAGGGTGGCGGTGACTGCATCCAAGCGAACGGCGGCGTGGCCCTCGCGCCCAACTCGAACAGCAACCATAACCAAACGACAGCGTCAGCTTCAAATGACAGCCTGACCATGACGGAGCACCAGGTAGCGAAGCTGATGGAGGAAGACATGGGTTCCGCCATGCAGTACCTTCAAGGCAAGGGCCTGTGCCTCATGCCCATTTCCCTTGCCACTGCCATCTCCACTGCCACATGTCACACCAGGAACCCCTTGATCAGCGCCGCCTCCGGCAGCACCCAGACTCCCACCAACGCCGCCCCCGGCACACACGCCAACCCCGCCGTCGCGTCTAACGGCGAAGGCCCGTCCTCTCCGAGCATGTCCGTTCTGACAGTGCAGTCTGCCGTGGTGGGCAACGACGGCGCCGTCAAGGATGCTGCCTCCGTTTCGAAGCCGTGAAGACGGCGTTTGGGTGACTTTTGGTGTGAAATAGACAAAACAAAAAAAAAACATAAAGTGGCAAAGGACAGAAAATGACGTGTGTTTTTATAAGAAAGAGCCGTTAAAGTCTACGAAAATAAGGCGTCAGGGATACGGAGGGGTCGACTCGACGACGCCGTATTTACCTAGACTTTGTTTGGCTGAGGCTAACTTTCAACCATGCCAATCACCTACATCTCCTTCTTCTTTTTCTCTTTCTTTTTCTTTTTCTTTATTATTATCTGTCACTTTGCCTTTCTTTTGTTCATTGTTTTTTAATTTTTAGTGTACTTCCTTCTCTTTTTCCTTTTTGCATTTCCGTCTAAATAACAACTTCGTCTGTCTCTGTACTCTCTGCCTTTTCATTTTTCTAATGCGTTCCAATTCATTATAACTCTTATTATGAATGAAGCCTTCAATTATGCTACTGCATTAGGAGTTCTTTTTTGGCTTCTTCGTCAGTTTCAAAAGAACTGTCTAATCACGTAACATGAACCTCAAAGACTTGATGCTCGTTATCGTCACCATCTTCAAATTTATTTATCTTTCTCTTTTATAAATATTGAATTTCAAATAGTTTTTAAAGCAATTCCAACAACTAGTTGATCTTATCTTTTATAAAGAACAAATTTTAGTCATTTAAAAATATTTCTAAAAGTTGGTTTTGAAAAAAAATTATCTCAAATGAAGGATATGTTATATAGGGAAGAACTGTGTAGTCGCTCACTCATTCTCACTCTTGTTCATAAAAATAATTTTACATTTTCTTTTACTATTTCATGGACTCATGTTTAATTTCTTTTAATTTATATTTTATTTATAATTTATAATTATACTTTGGTTTGAAATTCGACTTTCATTAAAGACTCACTAAAGTCTAAATAAACATTATCTATCATTTGAAGTCTTCAATATGGGTAAAAAAAATGAGAACATACGAAGTACTATTATTGAACATGTTTTGTTCTTTGTGCAAACATTGCTTAAATTATAATTATTGAACATGTTTTGTTCTGTGTGCAAACATTGTTTAAATTATAATTGTAACTACCACCACAAAATTGGGAATGTGGAATGTGAAGTGATTATAATTGAACCCTATATCATATTAATCATAAGGTTAATGGTCAATTTAATGAGTTATAATGAATGAGTAACTATTTATGGGCCATAAGGCCAATCTTATGCTTACTATCCGAATGACCTATAAATGAAAACTATCCTGGAAGAACATTCTATCTAATACAATATACTCATATTTGTCGCGCGCATTATTATCTATAGTGTTATTACCGACTTAAACATTGAAGATTATTTTTTGGTGGACTTCCTCCTCTATATGGTGACCTCTTGAAAGCTTATTCGTGGAGGAATACCAATTTTCTCACCACAATATTCTCCGAGTTCATTTCCGGTAAAAACAACGATCAAAGTATTTAACAAGTTTACCTAGACAATTAAAGGTAACCACGATAAGAACGACTAAAGGCTTACACAATATTAAGGTACATAAACTAGAACTTCAACAAGATGGATTACTAAACAAGGCTTTGTAGGTTGAAAAAACCATTGAACTTGCCCTCAGACGACAATGATTGTGAATAAGAAGAAGAATTATCCTTTGTCTCTAAGAGGATTCATAAGAAGTGGAGAAAGAAAGATGACTTTAGAGGAAAACACATTTTGCCTCAACCAGTTAGGAATTTAAAAAACGAAAGGACTAAGGATGTATGCTATGAAGGCAAGAATCTTGATTACTTCATATCAAAATGTCGTAAGATAGAAAATAGTCATGATAAAGAACAAAGTTTATTTAAGAAAGAGGTAAAATAGATTTTGTGCCAGCAAGGGAAAATATTGATGATATAAACTTGAAGTGTTAGAAATATATTCTGAGTTTTAGAGGGAGGTGAATTAAGCTATGATATATTTTTGCAAAAATATATGATTAATTTTCACTAAATCAAATTTATCAAGGTTGTAAAATAAATTTTACAAATATTTGAGATGGGATGTCTATCACAAGAACTCAATCTAGTTGTCCATTAATCTTTACTAGACAAATTCAATATATTTTCAAGTTTTACAAGAACCACTCAAGAAAACAAGAAAACTCAATATTTTTTTTTTTGATCGGCAATAAAAAATAAATAAATGGGAACCACTTCAGGGGTGGTTCAACCCTTATACATAAAGAGCAAAACACCTTACCATACTCCTACCACGAAACACCTACCTGAATATCTAAGGAACAACCAAACTAA
>Ga0123342_1005301_pt1 | contig 18838 bp, 7 predicted proteins | sample Turbeawhitnodule_FD_89960 | JGI IMG/M metagenome (GOLD analysis project Ga0123342, IMG submission 89960) | Root nodule microbial communities of legume samples collected from Mexico - Turtle bean Mexico white nodule | ecosystem: Host-associated > Plants > Roots > Nodule | place: Mexico: Nepantla...
CACTTATATCAAATGTTACATATTAATCATAAACCTAAAAAATCAAATACATGTTAATCAACACTTATATCAAATGTTACATATTAATCATAAACCGAAAAGATCAAACACATACTTAAATCATAAACTAAAATTTAAAAGTAAATTTTAAATGTGGGAAATACGTATTATTCTGAATTTTCAAATATAGAAAATACATAAATTTAAAAACACTAAAAAATAATTAAATTAAAACTAATTTAAAAAAATTATTATATTAAATAAATTAAATACTATTTTAAAGACAATACAATGATTAATAATATATAAAGTAATTTATATTGTTGACAAAAAATTTAAATTAATTTTTAAATTTATATCTAATTAGTTATTAAGTTTTAATTATTCTCTTGAAATCTTGATAATATCAATTTATAAATTTTTATTAATAATAAGAATTACTTTAAACATCAATAACTTTTAGTTTATAAGATAATATGTAAGTTAATTATTATAACAACTTTTTTTTTCTCAAAATAATTTTTATTTAATAATTTTCTTTAATGAAACTAAATTAAAGATTAAATTAAAACCCAAAATTACACATACTCCTAAAATAATAAAATGTTATATCTAATAAGAAGGTGACCCTAATTGAAGTAGATTTTCCTCATCTTATCATTTTCTATCATTGGTGAGTGAAACTTGTAAAACAATTGCTCATTCACCTCTTCAGTTATTAAAAGTCATTGTCAAAGTTATGCTCAAAATTGCTAGATGAATACTACAATAAATCCAAGAAAATCATGAAATAGAAACTAATTTTTAGAGACCAAAATAATTAGTTGCAATAGTAACTAAATTAAAAACCATTTTAAAAATTAAACAAAAATTTGGTTTCTAAATTAGTTTCTATTATTGTTAAATAGGTTATAAATTGGTATCTAATTAGCAACCAATGTTTTTGTTACCAAATTTAAAAAATAAATAATTGATAATTAAAACTTTGGTTGCTGATTAGATACAATTTATAAACTATTTAACAATAACTGAAATTAATTTAGAAACCAAATTTCTTTTTAGTTTCTAAAATGTTTTCTAATTTAGTTAGTATTGCAACTAATTATTTTGGTCTTTAAAAATTGGTTTATATTTCAGGTTTACTATTAGAATTAATCATTATAATTTAAACTTTAGTCTATTCATTCTAATTTTTAATTTTACTAATATTATTCTAATAATTATTTTGACTAGTGTCATTCAACTATTTTAATATTTACTAGATCAATAACTAATATATTAATATTTTATTTACAAAATTAATAAGTTAATATTTATTCGTTAAATAGTTCATAGATCAATGTAATATTATTTTTTTTGTCATATGAAATGATTTGGTACTAATATTTTTATGCGTATGTCTATGTGGATTTCATAACAGAATGACATGAGTTCCGTAAATATCTGAATTTGAATCAATGTTTAAGTCTTTTAGAAGTAGAGTTAAGTATCTATCAACAGATGTTAATAAATTTCATATATGAGTAATATGGATATGGGATATATATTTAATATATTTGGAATGAATGAAATGTGATGATATATATAATTTTATTGAATGATTCAAGTTTGAAGTTTTATCAAAAGTTCTTAAAAACATTTGCTTACCCTATTTTTATGTTGATGTTGTTATTATTTTTTTAAAATTCTGTGATAATTTTATGTTACAAATCAAAAAATGATGTTGGATATAATGCTTCAAAGTGAAAAGGATAAATTTTTTTATATTTTATTTAATGATGTATATATATTTGAAAATCATAATATTTTATAATACAATAATATAATCATATAAAATTTATTTATATATTAAAAGTTATGACATAATAATAATTTGATACATCATATATATATATATAGTAATTTGATAGCGTGAGAATATTATTTGATAGAATTTTTTTGTTTCGTTAACCGATGTAAAAATGTATACGGAATTTTTTGTTCCGCAATTAACTAATAACTTTAAAAATTTAACAGTGAATATTTGTCTAACATATAACAAATATTACTGATTAAATATTAGTTACAAATATTTTGTATAATATATAACAAATATTATTTATAGATACTATCGATAGATATATTATTTTTTTTTCTTCAACATTTTGCGTGAAATTTATTAATGTCCTTATCAATAAATAGTTTGTCCATAATATATTCAAACATTATTGACAGAGTCTTTCGTTGATATTATTACATAAAATTCGTTTGTAAATTTCTATCTCTAATTTCACTAAAATTTCTGTCGATAATTTTTAATTTTTTTTATAGCTGCATCAGTACTAAAAACACATTTTACTTTTTCTGATAAGAGCTGTTATTATTACTCTGGATCATAAGAAAAAAAATTCTAAAACAAGGGTTAAAAATAACTTAATGCTTTAAAAAAATGAGAACATTATGTGGAAAGAAACCAGGAAAACAATCCAGTTGAAAATATTCATAAAATATTTTTATTAGTATAATAAATTTTCATTTAATTTATTATTAATAGATATAAATTATCTATTTATCATTTTTGTTAATATATAAATTTTGATCTATTTTTTTTATAATATTAATTTATGTGATAGTAAATTAATTTTGTTATTTTGAGATGTCACTTAGAACATTTTATATAAAAAAATAAGATGTTTCTTTGATTTTTGATTATCTTGAAACCTTTGTTATTGGTTATTCCCGTCAAACACCCAAAATCAAATTAATCTGTTAAAGAATATCGAAATAAAAAATAAAAAATAAAAGAAAGTAAGGTAAGAAATTGAAGATGGTATTAGATATAAAAATTGTGAATGTGTGTTACACTTATTATTATTTTGAGGAAAATTGTCTCACACACCACAAACAATATCACAAGTGCATTTGCGTTTGTGACTGGGAAGATCTTGACACCTGCAGCGCGTAGGCATGGCACTTGCTCCGAATCGATCAAGGAATTCTTCTAAGCAGGTAAATCTTGAAGTTCCCAATGGACATTTTCCATCAAACACCATATCTTTAGAACAATATTTCAACTCTTCTCCTGTTCATTCCAACATCACAACACATCAAAATCTCAAATAATAACAATATCACGATTCATATCATCTGAGATATGAAGTTGTATAATAATACTTAACATAAAAGCTTTAAAAGAAACAACATTGTGATGAAACAAAACTCGCAAATCATCATAATATACCGTAAGTTTGACTGAAGAGAGCAAAGAGAGCCAACACAATAAAAACACTATTTTGTAATTTCGTCATTGTTTTTTTTATTTCTTCTTATTTTGCACTGATTCAATACTCTTTACAACCAAATGATCCTTATATAGATGTATGATGAAGTGAAACTCTCTTAGATGATCCTTGAAAATGTTTAACTTCTTCATTACAATTAGAGCAATCAAACGGTTATTTTGAAAATTATATCATGTAACGTTTCATTTACCAAATAATCTCTCATACAACTCAGGAATTCTAATTTTATTGGTAAGTTAATTAAAGATTATTCTAGAGTTCAAATAGTTTAATGAAGACTTCAAATATTTACTGATTAACATTATTCCCAGGATTCAAGAAATTTAACTATTGATTATGAAATGAAATTTTTTAAATATTACTTTTTATTCAAATAAATTGGTTTATTCCATGTGTCCAATCTCATAATAAAATTAATTTTAATCTTTTGAAAAATTCAATTTGATTTATGTTCTCATTTTTCAGTAAAGCATCTACTTTTTTTTCTTTATAGTTTTTGTGTTTAAATTATTTTTCTTTATCTCAGGTAAAATAATGCATTTATTTTTTATAATGTAACGTGTTTCTAAGATTTTAAAAAAAATAGAATACTTATTGTGAAAATAACTTGAAAATGCAATAATTATGAAACGGATAAAGAAAATTGTAAACACATCAGATCAGATAGCATGTGATACATTAAATAATTTACTTGATTACTTGTTGTGTTATTAATTATCATTTATGGTTTGTGTTCTTTATTAACTCATCATTTATTATTTATATAGCCTTTGTTTATTTATTATAATTTATTTACGGCTTATTTATTTGTTACTATTTAATTGCTTTCCTCTTTTTGTTTCACAATCATTTTAGTTTTTTAATTAAAATTGATTGAACTTCGTAACTTAAAGTATTGTATTTTTTCTTCTTCTTATCTTATCTTCAAATTGCTCTGTGTTAAAATAAAATAATGTACTTATTAAAAAAGGTAAAAATGTTTTTAAAAATTGATTCAAAAAGTAAGCTTGCTATTGTTGCTCTTAGTTTATATGGAAAACTTCAAATTGCAGTCATTATATGAGGAAATTGTAACACCATCTATACAATTGCTATACTTTAAATTATATTTTCTTTATTTATAATCACTATTTTTTTTCTTTCCATGTTAACTAAGTGTAAAATATAATAAAAAAATATTATCTTAAAATCTAAAAAAAATAGATGAAAATAAACATTTTTTTACTGAAAAATCGATAATTAAAAATGAGGCATAAGAAATATATATTAAAAATAACAATATAACTTTTTTTATAAAGTATTATGGAAACATTGTTTTATGATTTAATTATATTTTATTTATAATATATTTTTTCAAATTAAAATAAGATAAATATATATATTATAATTTTTAATCATACAAATTTATCATTACAAGAAAATCATGAAATAAAAAACAATTTTAGAAAAAAAAATAGTTGTTATAGTGACTAGATTAGATACCATTTTAGAAACTAAAAAAAATTAGTTTCTAAATTAATTTATATTATTGTTAAATAGTTTATAAATTTGTATCTAATTAGTTACCAAATTTTAACTACTAATTATTTAGATTCTAAATTTGGTAGAAAAAACTTTGGTTGATAATTAGATACCAATTTAAAAATCATTTAATAATAATAGAAACTAATTTAGAAACCAAAATTATTATATTTTTAGTCTCTAAAATGGTCTCTAATTTAGTTACTACAACAACTAATTATTTTTTGTTTCTAAAATTGGTTTTTATTTCATAATTTTTTTTTAGTGTATGTACCATATATATAAACATGAGGTAAAATTTAAATTATAAATATAATAATTACTATATAAAGGTTTCACAGCTTATATATTCTCTATTTAATATTTCTTTACATAAAATGTTTAACACTTTTTCATAGAAAATTATATCATAATTTTTTAAAAACTAAAACAAATAAAACTTTATTTAATTTTATGTTAAGTTGGATTGCTGATTACTTTTTCCTAACTTGGTTATTGAAACATAGGTTGAATATATTGAACCAGTAATTGACAAAGATGGTGAAGATATAACCACATAAAATTGATGCCAACACTAAAAAAAAAATCATTAAATAAAAACCAAGTTTTAGAAACCAAAATAATTATTTGTACAAGTAACTAAATTAGAGACTATTTTAGAAACTAAAAAAAATTTGGTTTCTAAATTAGTTTATATTATTGTTAAATAGTTTCTAAATTGGTTTATAATTAGCAATCAAGATTTTTGCCACCAAATTTATAAACTAAATAATTGGTAGTTAAAACATTGGTTGCTAATTAGATACCAATTTAAAAACTATTTAACAATAATAGAAACAAATTTTGAAATCAATTTTTTTTTTAGTTTTTAAAATGGTTTTTAATTTAGTTACTATTACAATTAATTATTTTGTTCTCTAAAAATTGGTTTCTATTTCATGATTTTCTTGTAGTGTAAATTAATAATATAATTTTCACAAGAGGAAACTAATTGTATTTAGATAATTTATACAAGAGGAAACTAATAATTATTTTGTTATTATTCTTTTAAAAAGAACAGTAAGATAATTTTTTTAAAGTGTAATTTTTTTAAAGTATTGATTATATTAGAATTAGTTAATAATTGAATATCAGAGTGGCGCAGCGGAAGCGTGGTGGGCCCATAACCCACAGGTCCCTGGATCGAAACCAGGCTCTGATACAAAGGAAGAAAATTTAAAAGTCGGTTTTATGAGAAAAACCCACACATAAGAAATAATTTTGTAGTAATTTGAACATATTAATTTTTAATAAAGTTTATAATTATTTATGTTTTAGATTGTTAAGATTTTATTTTAAAAATATTTACTTGCACTACAAAAAATCATGATATAGAAACCCGTTTTTAAAAACGTCTTAGATAACATTCATGTTTTTCTTGTAGTGTTGAGAGTTGTGTTTATTATGCAGGATATGTAATGCAAGTAGAAAAATGAATATATATATAATAGAAACAATAAAAAAATTAGACTTTCTATAATCGTCATAGAAAGTAATACATTTTATGATGGTTGAAACATTATTTGTCACAAAAAATAACACATTCTATGAAGGATCTTTTAGGTTCGACATAGAAAGTTTTCTATGTTAGTTGTACAGTTATCATAGAAAGTACAAATTTTTTATGTGTATAAATTTTTTATGTTGTCTATCTATGATATGTTTATAATCGACATAAAAATTAATGTTTTAACCATCATAGGAAGTGTTCAATGTATTAGTGTATTCTTACATGTCATAGGAGTGCACATATTTATTTAAAAATATTTATATATTTTAAGTTCTTAAATATGATTGTGAAACAAGTATAGCACAAACACTGAGTGTCGTACGAGTGTCGACATCCGATACATGTGTCCGACACAGACACACCATTTAAGACACTATTGAGCAACTTTAAGTCAATGATTTTAATCAATTGCAAGGAAGATAGCATCACTTTGACAGAAACTTAATTGTTTAAGAATATATGTGGAGATGAGAATGATAAATTTTGTGGAGAAACACTTTGAAAAAAAAAATGATGGGAAGTTTTAAGAGGTCCAACTATTTGAGCTACCAATGTGTCTCAATTTTGCACATGAAACAGAACCACACGTATCAATCAATGATTCAACAATCCACACGGACATCACTTTAGGAATATAAACCAATGTTTTTTCCGAAGTGGCCACATTCTATGTCAACAAATATATGTGACCATGTTAATTTCCCCCACCACCACAAAATTAAACGTGCCAAAATAAATACCCACACGTGTCAATGAGACAAGGTAGCTTCACATTATTTAAAGTTATTTTGAGACTGTTATCATCTTAGGTCCGATATAGCATCGTTAGGATTAATTACTTGAGATATTGTATGTTTTGAAGATCAGTACTCCATCACGATTTTATCTTTAACAGATATTTCGATGGATTAAGGGAGAAATATGTATTTAAATTACATTTGAACTCGATTTCTAAATGATATACAACTATATTTTCATCGTATTGAAAAAAAATTATAAATAAAAAGTTATAAGAAAATTATTCTATAAAAAGTAAATATCGAAAATTGAAAAAAATTGTAGACACATACCCGTTGAAAATGTGGTGGAGGCTCGTCCACTCCTCAAAGATTCCTTATAAATCACTTTGTTTTTTCTATCACTAATCATAGGTTTAAACTAAGTAATGTGCGTTTAAATTTATAATTGGATTCCTTAATAAAAGGATACGTGTATGTGTAGATATAAATATATATGCTTGTATTAGAAGTTATCTTCGCATTACTTAATATTTCCAATCATCTAAAAATGCATGCATAATTGTTTCTGTATTTTTATAATAAAAGGATATATTTTTAATTTGTCTCGTCTCATAAAATTAAGTTTCACATGCATGGCATATTTAGAGGATTTATTCCATATATGTGTTTGTTCAATACTACTACATCTCTAAGTAGGTAAAGGATCAAACATATATACTCCTTTAAATAATTATTCGAAAAGGGATGAATTTGGCCTTAATCATCAAATTCTAAGTGGTTAAGTAATGAAACTTTTATATATATATATATATAAGAAAATCATTAAATAGAAATCAATTTTAAAAACAAAAAATAATTAGTTGTTATAGTGACTAAATTAGAAATAATTTTAAAAACTAAAAAAAAATTATTGGTTTCTAAATTAGTTTCTATTATTGGTAAATTAGTTTATAAATTGATATCCAATTATACCAAGGTTTTTCTACTAAATTTAGAATATAAATTATTTGTGGTTAAAACCTTGGTAGCTAATTAGATACCAATTTAGAAACTAATTTAGAAATCAATAATTTTATTAGTTTATAAAATTATCTTTAATTTAGTAAATATAACAACTAATTATTTTTTTCTCTAAAACTGATTTCTATTTAATTATTTTATTGTAGTGATAACTAAATTGATGATTAGTGTTTTGGTACATCCAACAATTCTACATTGTTAAAAAATCGATGTCAAATACAGTTTATATACATCTTCTTTCTTAATTTACTGAAACGTCTTTTAGAAATAAAATCGTAAAAAAAATTTAAACTCTAACACAAACAATATCTTAAATACGATGATTAATCTTAACCGACTAGAGAGAAATAAGAGTTAAAAGTATGTTATTATCATATATATATATATATATAAATATATATATATATATATAAATATATATATATATATATATAAAGGAAAAGTAAGTTGAATTAATGTGTAGAAAACTCCAAGCATAGGATCCCACACTAAGGACAAATCTAATGAAAGAAACTAGGTAAAATGGCTATGATTGATAGTTGGAAACTTTGTTAGACATAAATCAACAAGAATCACTTTAAATTGAAAAACTTAAGAGTAAACTGCTGATAAAAAGAATTTAAGAGTCAACTGCATTATTCTCAATTTTCACTTTGACAGTGACAGTAAATCAACGGTTGCTTTTGTCTTGTCCACTTGTGATGCTCACTAGGGTCGATGACTTTGGTTATGGAGTTATTATTACCACAGAAAATACGTATTTTGAAATAGTTAATTATATAGAATTTAGCATGGTTAATATTTTTAAACTGCACTTTTATAGTGATAGATGTTTCACATAAAATATTTATCAAACTTACCTTTTTAAAACAAATATATATATATATATGAGGTTAATATAAGTACTGTTGGAGATCCCACATTGACTGAAGATTAGAGCCTTTAATAGTATATAAGTGGGTGCAAACCTTACTTCATTGAATCGGTTTTATGAGATTGAGTTAGACTTAAAGTCCACCCCTTAACAATTAAAAAAAAAAGTCATCGTAAAGGAAATAATATAAATATATTATTATTAAAATAAAATAAATTTATATTAAAAAATTAAGAACAATCCAATTTTAAAAAGATGCATGAAACACAAATTATAATTAAAGAGAAATAGTTTCTGAGCATTTACTTTCACTTCAAATTTATAAAACCGTAAGCTCTTACATTTGTTTTAGTTTCAAATAAAAATATATTAATATAGATATCAGCACAAAAAGTTAAAGTATATATAATAATATTATAAATACATTGTTTATATATATTTAAAATAAAATAAACCTAGACTAAAAAATTTAGATCTTCAAAATCTAAAAGAATGCATGGATTACAAATTATATCGAAAAAATAGTTAATATATATTCTCTTACCTTTTACTTTACCTTTTCAAAGACCTACGGTCATACATTTTCTTTAGTCTTAAATTAAAATAAAAAGTAAATTAATAGAAATATCAACATAAAAGTTGAAGTAAATGTAACAAAGATTTTCAACGAAGATTATTGTGTGTTGATATTTATTTTTTTATCAGCAACTGTCTGTTGATATAAGATGAATACGTTGGAGATGTCACATTAATTAAAAAAATATTTTATATATAAGTAAATGTAAACATTAATTTATTTTTTAAGATTGAGGTAGATTTAAATTATTTTTTAATATAATATAAAAATTATTTAAAGTTTTTTTTAATATTAATAATTATTTATACTTTTAATAGTATAAATTATATATATATATATATATATATATATATTACATAAATTTTGTACAATTGTATGAGTTGAAATATAAAAAAAACATTAATAGTTAATTAGATACTAATTTAAAAATTATTTATTGATAATAAAAATTAATTTAAAAATAAAAAAAATTAGTCTCTAAAATAGTTTATAATTTAATCAATATAACAATTAATTATTTTTATTTTTAAATTAGTTTTTATTTAATAGTTTTCTTGCTTTAATTGAAATAAAAAAATATTATCTAAACTGAAGCATGCATGAGTTTTTTTTTTTTAAAAATGTGAAAGCATTACCCAATTATGTAAATTGTTAAAACCTACCCATATTTACCATGTGTATAAAAAAAAGCCTAAAATATTCGCATAGCCATCATATATGTTTTGTTTTGGAGGGTAGGGAGGTTCCTTTCTAGTTAGGTGGTAGGTACCATAACCTTTTAATTAGTCAAACTTAATTATATAAGCTACAAATTAACATAATATTATTTTCTATTAAATTACATAAACTTTATCTTTCAAAGTCAGTTTTGTATTTAAATTAATAATTGGTCTATTTATTTTACTCTTCTTTTGTATCAATAACATCACATGTGTGTAGAACAAAGTTGAAAAAGTTTTTGTCATTAACAAGCAACACTCCTAATTAACCACTTCTATCAGTCTTAGAAAAGCAATCGAATTCTGTTCCAATTTGGTCTGTGTGGGTTGGTGGACGCGATAAATGGGAAACGTAAAGATGCTATTACTTTTTGTTTTTTAATACAATTATGAAGCATTAATGAGTCAGAAATGCAATTAGAACACCATTTTCTTCACCTTTTTCTTCGAGAATTAAGGATAAAATATTTTCCCACTCATGCTGTTGGGTTTGGAAAGAAAACTTTGATAGACATTTATATTATTATTTAATATGGAGGCTTAGGAATTAGGTTACATCATAGAAAATGTTTTCCAACTCTCTCTATAGAGATCAATGGGTCACATTGTTCATGCTTCTTTCAGTGGGTGACATTTCTTGTACAAGATTTTAATTTCTTTGTGGCCACCCAACTATTTATGGCTCCAAGAACCCTAATCCATTATCTTCAAATATGTATAGGAACTTTCACAGAAAGAAGTCAGAGAGAGAAAAAAGAAGAAGAAAATAATATATATTTCTGGGTTTTGACATTGATCACCACCACTACACAAACAAAAAAAAAAGTAAGTTAATTAAGATTCCACACTATACAAGAAAAGAGTATAGAAAAAAAAAAGTAATGCAGATTTTTTTTTTATCTCGTTTAAATTCGTTGATATAATATCATCAGGTTCAATCATTGCATCTGAGTTATTCATTGCATTTGAGTTATTGTTTTTACAACTCAAAATTTTGTCGTGATTTTATTCTTAAAAAAACTGTTGGAGATCCTACACCAACTAGAGATAAGGACATTTTATTGTATATAAGTGGGGGCAAACCTCACCACATGAGTCGGTTTTATGAGATTAAGTTAGACTTAAAGTTCACTTCGTAATATGGTATCAGAGTCATTTCGAGTCTATTCTAACGAGTGTTTGTTAGATTTATCAGGTCACCCGCTATCGGATCGTTATCGGACCACCCATAATATATTGTCTCAGGTGCAAACAATACCTCAAAATTGACTTAAACAATATTATCTCTTTCGTATGAGATCAAAACTATGAAAGTATATTATTATTATTCTAAGAGATATAAATTACTATTTTTAAAAAAAAAAAAATATCCGTACATATAATGGTGGGCCAAATTCTACAGTTACACAAGCAAAGGAACAGGAACTTCCTTTTCTTACACAATAATTATTTAATTTAATTTAATTTATGGTTTGAAATTGGATTGTCCACTAGAAGAAGGCTTTGTTTTAATTTAGAGTTTGAAATGGTGGGAAAAGCCTTAAGCATATAACGTCATCTCTAATATTCTTGATGAAGAAAACCTGAATTTTGGAGAAAGTAAAAGTGAGGAAAATCCAAATTACGAAGGGAATAGAGATTGCAAGTATCTAATTCCTGCACCCTTTCATCTAATGAAGCATTCATGGCAATACTTTAAAGCTTTGCAAAATATGTTACTTTATTTCATCATTTTCATTTACAAATGGAAACACTTGCTTTATTTCACCATCAAGAATCACATGGTTCCTATGTTTAAAGTTCCTAATGGAATATTTTTCACGATAATGAAACTTCAGAGAAGAAGCAAAAGAGTCTCATTCTCACAACTTGCACCACATTCTGGCCCTTGTTTTTGCCAAATTCATTAAATCTTGTTTTTTTTTTTCGATTTTTCGCATGATTATTAGCCACACAAACACTCACCATCAGTTCAAGAGGATGTTGTGTTTACGTCAACTTTGTAACTAGCATTGCACCCTTCTGTCATCCTTCACTGCACATAATATCACTGATTTGGATTCAATTTCAATCACAATAACGAATTTTAATACATATTTTTTTTTTAAATTACTCACTAAAAAATAAAAAATATTTTTTTAGGATTTTTTATTTATTTTGATCCAAACATAAAAAATAAATTACCCATAAAGGTTAATTTGACTTTGTTTTCTTTAGATGAGGAGTTGTAATGCTTCTAACCATATTTTTGGCTAGAGAAGCCACTTTCTTTCTGCATTCTGAACCATTTAGAGAAAAAGAAAACATGGCTTGCATGTGAGTAGGTAAAGACAGTAGGAACAAATTATGGTGAAATTCTATTGCTTTTGGCAAATTTTTCTTTCTCTCTTTTTTTTTCTTTAATTTGGTTAAACTTGTTTAACTATCACTCAAAATCTTTACATTTCTGTTTCAATTTTTATACATAAAGATTATAAACAACTTTTTTAAACACTTAGGATAAAATAAACCTATCAAAACAAAGTAAAAAATCAATATTTTGCTGTCAATAAGTAGATGGACTTTGACCCAAAAGAAAAAAAACCCTTTTAAACCTTTATTTTTAGCTAAATCCACAACTATAAATTTGAATTAACACCAAAAGAACATAAATCAAAAGATTTTATAAACAAGTTTTGATGTGACAGTGTTTGTGGGGAGCTAGAACCGAGTGTTTAGGTGCTAATCAAAAGCAGCACCACAGAAATATCCATTCCACAACACCAAATTGACATGAAGCAATAAAACACTGTTAATTTTTGAAAACAAAACAGAGGAACAGTAACATACCATCTTAGTAATTATCCCATAATATCAAACACTTCTGAAGTCACAAAACCAATAATGTAATTATTTCACTCCTCACATCATCTCCATAAAGCATCTAGCCAAGCACAAAAGGGAATCTTCCTCAATGCCAAAAGGGTACTTTTGTAAACCAAACTGTGCCATTTGTGCTATAAATTTCAGAACCACCACCCCACTTCATTTCACTGCAATCCAGAGAGAGACAGAGTAACACAGAGAGAAAGAGAGGGAGAGATGAGGCCAATAAACAGTGTATCATCATCAACATCAACATCACCAGTTGGTGTTACTGGGATCAAAATATGGAAGTCACCAATTCCTTACTTGTTTGGAGGCTTAGCAGTAATGCTGGCTCTGGTATCTGTGGCATTGGTGATCCTTGTTTGCTCCTACAGAAAACGTGATTCTTCTTCTGACTCGTCATCATCACCTGAAGCTGAAGACATGAAATCACAGGCAATGACCAAGATCCTACACACAAACTCAGAGCCTGAGGTTGTTGTCATAATGGCTGGCGATCACAACCCCACATACCTTGCCAAACCAATCACCTCTTCTTCACTCTACTGCACTTGTGGTGTTCAACCTCAACCCGAAACTCAACCTCAACCAACCCCTTCATCAACCTCATCCACTGAGTGAAGGCTAATCGATCGATAACACCCCAAAGGCACCAAAGTTTTGCTCTAACTCTACACACTCCTCTTCCTTTTCAATTTCATGTTCCAGTGGTTTTGTGAGAGCACTGAATGTGATCACTGAAGATGAGTGTTTCTTTTTGAGAATTTTGTTTTCTTTTTCATAATGAAAGGATCTCCCGGCTTATTACACTTTATATTGATACACATATTTTGTTACTAATTATGCTTTTCATTTTCTTTTCTTGCACATACATAAGGTTTTAGAATGAAACTGTGACTACAATTTAAGACCTTGTATACCAGTAATGGACTTCAATGATGAAACATTGAAACTCATCTCATTGAAGGCAAGTGAAACTGAATAGTGAAAACAAGAAACCATATATATATATATATATATAACAACCCCACAGAAAGAGAAACAAAAACATACATAGTTTTTCTCATATTCTTTTTCTAATGCTATCTTGAATAATCATGCATGGGAATTGCATTCTGTTGAACACAGTCCATGAGTTAAAAAAATAGAGGGTATATCTGCATGTCACTTAACACAAAAAGAAATTGTTGCATCTCTTAGCCAAACTTTTTCTTTTCTTTCCTTCTTTCTCTGCACCTTTTTCTTTTGTGTTTCTATGTAGCATATGATTCTATTTGTTTCTGAGTTAATGTTCTGAGTGGAGAATGCTATGAAAAAACGCAGAAGTGTAGCCATAAGAATTAAAGTGGGGCATCACCTATATAAAAACCAAATGCAAACAATCTTCAGTGCCCTTTTATTAAAATGAACATTCCAAATATAATATCTAGAGATAAAAAGAGAGAATAACTTTTGCTGGGTTCATGATAAGGTAATAACAAATATAAAGTTACAATTTTTTCTTTCAGCCCTTCTTTTCATCTTTTTTTTATCACAGTTTGAGTCACAAAACAACAAGTTGAACTCAAGATCAAGGAGCGTGTTCTTTTTCCAACATAATTTATTTCAAAGTCAAAGCTGTACATTACCAAAAACCAAACCTCTGATTAAAACACTAAAAATCAAACCTTAAACTACTTGGTCAATATTATCAAAGACAGATCACACAGATTTTATTTCTAATTACTAGACCAACTAAAAAATATCTTTAATATATTTTGATCTATGCAAATTTTTATACAGTAAGATCCATTTAAGAAAAAATCCAATCCAATCCATATATTAACAAATTCTTTCATTGCACTAATATATCTAATGAATGAATACATTATGTTGTGATTGTTAATTAAGGGACACAAAGAATCTCATTTGTACCAACAATAATGTTGATATATTACATCTCTCATTCCAATACTTGTTCAAGTTTCAACAGCAAAACACCTGTGTTTGAAGATGTTGGGAGAAAGTTGAATGAATGTTCCTATGAAATGTTAGAAGCTTAGTTGTTAAGCTAGTTGTTGCAAACACTATAAGAAAATCATTAAATAAAAATTAATTTTAGAGATATAAAATAATTAATTACTATATTGACTAAATTACACTACAAGAAAATCATTAAATAGAAATAAAAAAAATAATTAGTTGCTATGGTGACTAAATTAGAGATTATTTTTTTTTGTATTCCTATATTAGTTTCTATCGTTGTTAAATAATTTTTAAATTTGTATCTAATTAGCTACCAGGTTTTAAATATCAATTATTTAGATTATAAATTTGGTAGCAAAAGATTTGGTAACTAATTAGATACCAATTTAGAAACTATTTAACAATAATAGAAACTAATTTAGAAAGAAAAAAAAAATTTAGTCTCTATGATTTTCTTATAGTGTTATAGACTAACAAATTAATGGTTTCTAAATTAGTTTCTATTATTTATAAATAGTTTCTAAATTGATATCTAATTAGCTACCAAAATTAGCTACCTAAGAGTTTTGCTACCAGATTTAGAATGTAAATAATTGGTAATTAAAACTTGATAGCTAACTAAATACCAATTTAAAAAGTACTTATCAATAATAGGAACTAATTTAGAAACCAAAAATTTTTTAGTCTCTAAAATAGTATCTAATTTAGTCAATGTAACAATTAATTATTTTTAGCCACTAAAATTAGTTTTTATTTAATAATTTGTAAGAGAATAAGTTAAAAAAATGTGTATGAAATAGTTTGTGAAATTTAAGGAAAAATGGATGTGAATGGAGATGAAATAATGAAGGGTAGCATTGAAGTGGAAAAAGGGAATGAAAGGGAGATAGAAAAGTGGTAGCATAGGATAAGACAGCATCTAGGCATGTGGAAGTGGAGCCCTTTTGTTTTGGAACCAACGTGGCCTTCACTTTGTGGGACCCACAAAGATTTGCTATTACTCTTCTCAACTTTTCAAGCACCGCCGAAACGCACACTTTCTTTCGTATCTTGTTTTTAGGTTCAAAAACGCGGCGCCATGGAATTGAAACAACTTCATAACCTCAAACAAATACAAACCACCTTCAGACTGTGGTCGCACAACATCGAAACCTACAAAGTTTTCATGTTATGAAAATTATGTGATTAATTTAATCTTTGTTGAAAAAAAAATGAAAATGATGTGATTAGTCGTTATTATTTAGGTTTTTGCACAAAAGTGGGTAATTTTTTTGGCAAATTATAATTTTAGATAATTTTTTTAAAATAGGTAAGTTGTACACCACATGAACTTCATAGTAGAGGTCATATTCAATGGATACAATTTTAGGTTATGTGGAAGTATCCACCAATACAACTTTTTCAATTTAGTTAAACAAAAATCACATGATTAAATATGAAATCAACTTTCAAGTGATGTACAATGACATGGATGACTTACACTACTACAAACAAATTATTAAAAAAAACTAATTTTAGAAATTAAAATAATTATTTACTATTTAATTAAAAAAATTATTTTATAAACTAAAAAGTTATTAGTATCTAAAGTAGTTTCTATTGTTAATAAAAAAAATTATAAAATACTTTTTAAATTGATATCTAACCATTAGTTACCAATCTTTTAGCTATTTATTACTTCATATTCTAAATTAGTTTCTATTATTCTTTTATAGACTAATTTAGAAACTAAAATATTAGTAGCTAAAACATTGATAATTAATTTAGATACCAATTTAGAAAATATTCTACAAATATTTATTAATAATAGAAACCATTTTAAATATCAATAATTTTTTAGTTTCTAAAATATTTTTCAATATCAATAATTTTTTAGTTTCTAAAATATTATCTAATTTAGTCAATATAACGACGAAATATTTTTGGTCTCTAAATTTGGTTGCTATTTAGTTATTTTTTTCATAGTGTGAGTGTAAAACATAACTAAATTTGTATCATTTATATATGACTTCAATTATATTATTTTACACTAAAATCGTATGGATCATGTACGACTTTCACTCTAAAATTATTTATATGATACAACTTACTTATTTTCGCAAAAAAAATTTTTTACTCAAAATCAAAATTTGTGAAAAAAATTACACTAGTTTCATGCAAAAGCTATTATTTAAGGTGTGATATAACAAATGTGAAAAAGGAAAAAAAAAATCACCATTTTTTTAGATGAATTTGAGTTTTTTTTCTTCAAAAAAACTATATTAAAGGAGAAAGAGTCAATTGGATTGTATCAACCCTTTTACATGATAGGTGATGTAATGAAAAACTATAAAGATAAAAAAAAATGAGGTAATTAACTATCTATAATAATAAAAAAGTGTGAGTATTTTGATAATCTCCTTTCTTCTAAATATGGATTCCCATAGTGTTTATTCTTTTTCCTCTTTACATAATCCAAACAAAAGAAGGAATAATTTATTTTTGATGTTTTTCTGTTCGTTCATGTTCCATCCATCCACTTTCCAGTATTCCAAACTAATCATGAAACTAAAAAAGGAAAGAAAATATACAGCAAGTTTTTAGTGATTTTATAGTAAATAGATAATCTAGTGATATTGTTTGAAGATGCCTCTAAGGTACAACAACATCATTTCTTCATCAGAATAGATAAGTGTTCTCCACATATATATTCATACACAGTAAGATCATCATCATTCATCTTGTGGCATGTGTTACCATGCTTTTTTATAGTATATACCAACCCATTAGTTTCTCTTTCACTAGTTTTTTACATGAACTGTTTTTCTCTTTCATTTTTCATCACATCATTAATAATTTTTTTCCCTTTTTACTTATATATGTAGTAACCCCATCCACAAAAGCTTCACCATTTTGCAAGAGATAATATGCTATGGGGATATTCCAAACATACTTGAGATACAAACTGTAGAGGATTGGTATGGTTGGAACCCTAGCCACCTCTCATGTCTCACTCACAACAATTTTGAGACAGACACCTCTCAAGTCCTATCAAGGTACATGTTGGTCATTGTACGGAAGCATAGCAGAAGAGATCAAAGGAGTGAGAAATAAAAAAATTGAGAAAAAAATTTTAAAAATTTTAGAAGAAACTAACTTTATGTCAAGAATGGGATTCGAACCCATGCCCTTTCGGACCAGTACCTGAAACTGGCGCCTTAGACCAACTCGGCCATCTTGACTTGTGATATTACATCTCATTAATGTTGTTTTTATAAGTACAGATTTTATTTGTTCTTAGCATGGGATAAATGTTTTAAATAAAAGTATTGTGATTTTGGGTTTGGGGTTATCTTTTCTACTTCTTTCAAGTTCAATGAATAAACCAAAAATGGAAATAGGGTAACCATTTATGAACATAATATTTTGTTTTTACTTTTTTTTTCTTTGGCTCTAGTTTTGGTTGTGTCTGTGTGAAGAGAGGGGGAAAAATTAAAGTGTATTTTAGTGTTTATGAAAAATTAATGACAGGTGATTTATATATTCATGGAAACTATATAGTTCAGGATGATTTATTCATATATTTTTTATTTGGGCTAAAAGGTTTATCTTTCTAAAGAGACAAATGCTCCCTGCACCCAATCATTTTTAACCTGCACCCAACATATTTTTTTAATTTCCAAAAATGCCCTTAATTCTGGAAATAAAAATCCGGAATTGAAAATAATATATTCTGGAAAAATAA